>ERZ773186.626-NODE-626-length-32866-cov-402.111883_pt1 | contig 32866 bp, 65 predicted proteins | sample MGYA00581000_ERZ773186 | MGnify/ENA primary metagenome ERZ773186 (study PRJEB29015, sample SAMEA2737752) | human gut metagenome | biome: human gut; feature: human-associated habitat; material: faeces | place: China | collected 2012 ...
GGAATATATTTATTCTCTATAAATTCTCCTTCTTTTTTAAGCTCTTCCATTGTAACTTTTATGAGCCTATCAGAATTAAAAGAGCCTTCGTATATAGTTAGTACTTTATATACTTTTTCTAGCCAATCATATCCTAGTTGTACATACTCATATAAATCGTCAGGTAAAATATAATCTTTACCTATAGATAATATTTGTTTAGCAGTTACAACAATATGATAGGTATCATATAAATAGGTACTTAATAATTTAGCTATAATAAAGTCTTCTTTCATTTCAAGAGCAAAGAAAATAATTTTTAATTTATTATCTTCTAAATGTTCCTTTAAAGGAGCATATATGTAAGAATATAATACACATGAACTTTTACCTTGTCCTGAACTCGCAAATAAAAGAGTCATTGTACTTTTAGTAATACCCCCTATTAATTCTTCCAATTTAGGAAGACCCATACTAAATCCTTGATTAAATCCTTGTCTACCAAGCTCTATCGAACGTTTAAAACTTTCTAAACTCACAGAGTGGTGATTGAATTATAATTCATACCTGAATCTCCATTCTTTAAAGCTTCAAGGTCTTCCCATTTTTCATCTACAATAAATGTAGCTAAGCTATAATTAATAATACCATTATCAGTATTAGCTTCCCAATCTAGTAAATCAATAATCTTTTTATGAAGTTCTTCGTTCCAATGGATTTTCTTTCCATAAGTTCTATAAGCATCTTCAAGACTATTAAACTTTTTAGAAACACCTAGCATACTAGTTAAGCATCCATTAATATTTCTAAATCTAGGATAATGTTCTCTAAGTTCTTTTCCCATTTCAAAGGAACTCTTAGCTAAACATTTTAGAAAGTTTTTATTAAATGGTATTTCTTCAGGAACTAATTTCATTCCTGGAATAATTTTATAACTTTTAAGGATAAGACCTTTATCTTGTAAAGATTTAAGTACATCTATAAAACTTCCTACATACTTTTTATCAATAGCCAAATACCTACGAAGATAATCTTCTGAATAATCTTCTATATAAGCATTTATAGCTTTAACAACAAATAACTCAGTAGGAGTAATATTATATTTTTCTAAAATTGTTATTTCTTCATCAATGTTTAAATCAAACATACAGTAATTCGGATAATTAAAAGTCTTTCATACTGTAATTAAGTTAATCTCTTTTCAGAGCGATATTAATACATAGATTCAGAATCTAAAATCAAATTTAGGAACTATCTTTTCACCTGGGGTAAAGTCTTTACCTTGTAATACTTTATCCAATTCTGATTCGTCTATAGTTATAAAAGAATCTCCCTTATGAGAATCATAAAACCACTTAGTCTCTTGAGTCCTATTTAATACTATATTGAATATCTCTGCTGTCTTACCTTTTTCAAAGCGGATTGATCTTCCTCTCCGTTGACAAGCTCTAGTAGTTGAACTATCTAATCCAAATATAATAGCTACAGAAAGACCTTTTACATCAAGTCCTTCATCAGCTTTTTTTACTGTAGATAATAAAGTTATCTTTCCAGAGTTAAAATCTTCAATAGCTGTAGCACTTCTTTTCTTAGAAGTTCTACTAGAATATACAGTAGCATTAGGAATTTTTTCTGCCATTTTAATATTATTAGCAAAAGTTATTATTTTTTTATCCTTTCTAGCTTCTATAATTTTTTTTACTATTTCAATTTTCTTTGGATGATTATTTATGAAAGCTTTTTTCTCATGCATAGTAGACCAAAATCTGATAGCATGATAATTTATACTTTGTAATACTTCAGATTTTTTGTTAGGGTCACTACACATAGAATCTCTTAGGAGCAGTTTATTTCGCCAACCCATAGGACCGGCTAATTTATTAACTAACTCCCAAGAGAATCCGAAGAATTCAAAATGAGAAATGAATTCTTTATTTATTTTTTCATATTCTTCTAAATCATCAACATTTACTAAGACTAGATATTCTTTATATGGGCTAACCCAACCATTTGCAAGACAAGTATTAATATCAATAGTATCAATTACTGGACAGTATTTTGCTAATATTTTATCCCTACCATCAAGACGCTCAAAAGTAGCTGTAAGACCTAAGATAAATTGGTATTTTACTACTTCAAATAATCTTACAAAAGTCTCAGCTGCATATCTATGCGCTTCATCCAGTACTAAAAGATCATATTTGGCAGGATATTTTATTACAGTGTTTATTATTTGTACATCACAATTTAATCCTAATCCATTAGAATCTATATGACCATACCATTGTTTTTGTAAAGTTTCTGTTGGTACAATTATTAGTACTCGGTATTGTGGAAAGTGTTTTAGCACTGTTTTAATACAGTTTAGTCCTATTCTGCTCTTACCAAATCCAGTAGATGCAACTATTGTCCCTACACAACGATTTTTTATCCATTTTCTACGACACTCTTCTTGTCGTTCATCTCTAGTGATTTTATGAAATAATTCTCCTTCAATCAGAGAGTTTGTAGCCATTGTAATCAGCTACTGCTTTGATTTGCTTAATACGCTTCTCCCATTCTGAAGCTTGCCATCTAACCTTATTTTCGAGATGCAGTAAAACTTTATCTCTTAAGGTTTCCAATTGCACTTTAGTCAGATCATTATAACGCTTATCATATTTATCCTTACGGAAGGTAAGCATTGCGCTAAACTCTTTTAGAGTTAAGCCTTTTCTATCATCAATTTTTAAAACAAGACCCTTTCTATCTTCAGGATTCTTAGGATCTCTTAGTTTAATATTTAGAAGTTCAGCAACTTGCTTAATTCTATCTACTAAACGACCATTCTCATCTTTCTTATTTAATTCTAGTAATTCAGAACGTGTAAACCACAATCCCAGCTCAGTAATGAATGTAAGAGTAATATGTTTACGGATACACTTACCTAAAGCAGATAAACAAGCTTCTCTAACAATATATAAAGGCAATGAAGCAAACATAGTAAATGAATCTTCATCACTATTCATAATATCATTAAGAGTCCATTCTTTAAAGAGAGTCTCTGCAATAGCACTAACATTTGTTTCTCCCTCACCACTTTCTGCATTCTCTTTAGCAAACTGTTCTGCCTGAGCAGTAATCTGCTGATTGAGCATATTAAAGAAACTAGTTCTTACAATACCTTGTCTAGTACTACCTTCACCTGGGTACAATAGCCAAATTAAGAACAACTCAGCATTGCATCGAGTTCTTTGGTCTTCAATCTGTTCCAACAAAACTCGTCGTCCAGGATTTTCATAGTTGTCACTATAAAGCATTGATTCACAATGTTTATATGCTTTACGTAATTCTTCTTCAGTCATATCTACCATTTTTATGGAAGACTGAACGCGTTCACCATCTACAATTTTTCTGGAACCTTTCCAGAGAAATGTTTCTACATCATTATTCTTAGCTTCAAAAGCTTGATTGAGTTTATCACCTAAAACTGTTGTCATAAATCTTAAAGATTATTTATTGTATTATTATATCATCTACGTTTTTAGGTCTTTGAGGGACAAACTTAATAAACCAGATATTATTATATCTGTATTTCTGTTGTATGTCTCCATCGTACCATTCATCTATCCCTGCTATTACAGGCTTCACTTCGAGATAACCAATATCCCCATAATTTATAGTAGCAGCACTCCAATTAGGAGGTTGGGTACACATAAGGTATTTAGTCTTTTCTCTAAGCTTATCCTCATTATCTAATAATTCGAATACATATATTACATAGCCTAAGCTATCATTAAATTTCTCAAGTAGTTTACTATAAACAACCATTAATTGATAAATAAATTTTCCGCAATAATATGGTAATCCTTTTTCAAGGCGTAAATATTATTTATCAATTTTTAGTAATTCTAGTTATCTAGGATTATAATTTCTGCATCCATACTTAGCAAAATTACATTTAAGCATGTCCATATTTACTAAGCATTTATATCTTTTACAATTCTTACAATCTCTATCTGGAAATTTAAATTTCTTACCGTCAGTATCCTTTATGTAAGTATCTAATGTATTAGAGCACATATTATAGATAATATACTTATACCTCCAAATAAATAATTCAATTTTGATAATTTTTTATTTTGCATATACAATTCATTATTTTTATCAGATTGAATCTTTATTTGATAATCTTTATATGTTAGCGTACTATCCATTGTATTTACTAAAGATTTATAGTTATTTATTTGAATTTTTTGTAGACTATCATTTACTAGTAAATATTTATGCTCATTAAAAATAAGATTAGTTATTTTTAATTGATACGGTGTCAATAAGAAGTTTTCTCCCGACTTCTCGAATGTAGTTTGTGAAAAACTGCATGTCGCTATCAGGAGACTGCTTAATAATATTGTCCTTCTCTTTAACATAGATAGTTTTATTATAGTAGATAGCAGTATCACACTTATTGATATCAACTTTAATAGAATTTTTCTTACTATTTAATGAGTCTATTTTTCTTTCTAAGGTATCTGTAGGCATTACAGTAGTAGATTTAAATCCTCTATATAAAAAGATAGTAGACCCTATAATAGTAATAAAAATTAATATTAAAATTATTCTATCTAAGAGTTTCATTAATCTTCTACTACCTTAAAAGCTGTTTTTTCAGCTAAAGCTTTAGATTTTTCATATTTATCTTTAGCTTTAGCATATGCTACACTATACTGCTCAGGATATTGTTTTACGTGATTAACTTCATTATCGAGTATGTATTTTACAGTCTCAATATTAAGAAGTCCTGCTCTACCTATTAATACATTGGTATTTCTATCACTAATACTTTTACCATAAGCAATTTTCTTACCAAGCTCATTGTTATGTTTATCTACTGGATTACAGAAAGATACTCCAAAACTAAGAATTCTAGTAACATTTTCAAATACAGTACTTTCTCTAAGAACAGCACATACTACGAAATAATGATCTTTGCCTTCAAAGTCTACAAAACTGCCTTCTCTGTAATCTACAAATTTCTGTTTTACGTTTGTCATAATTTTTTAAATTTGGAATTATTAATAATATAATCTAGAGGAGCCGATACTAAATCAATGGATTTTATAATTCTATATCCAATCTTTTTAGTAACTTGCACTCTCTCTTTAAGAGGTTTACTTGAAGATATAAACTTACTACCTAGCAATTCTTCTCTATCTTTATAGTGAGCATATGCTGTAAGTTCATAGACGAACATCTTAGAAACCGTAATGTCTCTATGATGTTCGTCTCTCCAAGTAGTTATAGGAATGGATTTAATCATTCCTCCATCAAAGTAGTATTATTAGGAGTTTCCCCCACAATATCATATAATCTATGAAGTTCTTTTGTATAGGAATCTAAATATTGTTGCATAGTTAAAGCTTTTTCAGGATTAGCTTTAGCTACTCTATATCTAGCAATTGATGCCATAGCTCCAGATAAGGTTAATCCATATCCTGCTAAAGTAAGTTCCTCTCTAGCCTCTCTAGTTTTAGATTTGGCATTAATAGTCTTTATAATATATAAATCCCAATGAGGACAACTTTCATCATTTGTTGAAGATTTTAATTCAAAATCAGACTCTTTAATTATCATAGATTACTTTGATCCAATACCGCCAGGTCTTGTTGATGCATTTTTTACTGTCTGAGGGAGCTTATCCCACCATACCTGCTTCTGACGAAGTCTTTCAAGCTTTGCCTTATACTTCATTTTAACTAGAATTGAAAATTAAAAGAAAATTAATCATCTGTGTAATATTAAAATTATCTAGGTAAAATACCATAATTTAGTTATAGACACATCTAGAATAGCCTACAAACTTCTAAATTTAGAATCATGAACAATTTATCACTCTAGAAATAAAAACGTCTTAGAAAGACTCTGAGACATTACCCTCAAAGTGCTCCTCAGTATACTTACGAGCATCTTTGATATCATCAAAATATCTACTTGGTTTTAATCGGTCACTACGTTTTACCGCAATTTTACCACCAGTAGTACGATAAATAGTAATAGTGTCCACTGTTGCTTTTACAATTTCTTTAGCCATAATTAATTATTTTTAAAAATTTTACTTAAAGTTTCTGTTAATTCAGGATACAGGTAATACAGTGCTAATAACGTATTTATAATTGGACATACTAATATTAATATTGTTATTATATTAGTAGGAACATTAATTTCAGTCCATCTGTCTATAACAGCAAATGCAGATCCAATATAAATAGCTATACCTGCAACAATTATTATTGATATAACTAAATACATTATTCTAATAATTCTAAACTAGCATTACTAGCTAATTCATCCGCTAGATTATTACCAAAACAATCTTGATGTCCTCTAACATGGGTAAATTTAATATTTTTTATTAAAGATTTAACTCTTTCATATTCTTTATCTAAGATATTCCAGAGTTCTACATTCTTCTTTTTCTTCCAACCTTTAGTAAGACATCCTAATACATATTGACTATCACTTATAAATTCTACTTCATCCATTGGAGTTTTAATGGACTTAAAAGCACATAGCATAGCAATTAATTCCATTTTATTATTAGTAGTATGTTTAAAGCCTTTGGAGTACTTTTTAAATACTTCATCATCCTTCATCCATACTATTCCAATACCTCCTTGGTCAATAGAAGATTTATAAGCACCATCAGTATAAATCTGTAACATAGTTATAAAGATATGTAATCTGCATATTCAAATACTATTCCATTCTTTTCAGGATCAAAATACGTTGTAGACATACAAAAAGTATCAAAACTATGAGCTTTTCTATAACCATTTAATAAATCTCTGACGTATTCTTCAGTATCACTTATTGTGGAAATATAACAGTGTCCCTCACCTTTAATAACAATTCGTATATCTGAAGCATCATCTAAATCTCCAGTACTAGAACTAATTTCCCAAGTTCTATTATCTGTAAATAATGCTTCTAACTCTAAATTAATGTCATGAATTAAGTTAGGGTCTAATTCATTTTTATTTATAATGATCATTTTTATTCCAAAGTATTAAATAACAACGTTCTCCTTCTAAATTTGAATACCACAATATACATTGGTTATCTGTAATATCTAATCTTGGATCAATTATAATTATTACCAAAATAATAGTTATAATAAGTCCTAAAACATACATCAGATAACATTAAGCATTGTAACGTTCTCAGGAAGATTATCCCAATCTTTGTAAGAATTAGTAAACCATACGTGGTTAAAGTTTTCTGACAGATTCTTTATACCATTAGGATTTACCATATGAGTAACTGCAATATTTAAACGCTCTTTAGGAATACCTAAAGCATTAAATGCTTTAGCAATACCACAGAAGGTTCCACCACCATCACATAAATCATCAAGAATTAACAGAGATTTATCCTGTATACTTTCAGGATTATCTATTTTAATCTCTAAGATTTTCCCAGTAGTTAAATCTCGAACTTTACTACAAGTAATTCCTACGCGATTATATCTGAATTCATTTCTCTTTACAGCTCCGGCATCTGGGAAAACTAATTGAAATTCTTTCCAAGTATTATTAGATGGATTCTTTTCACCATAGAGAGGCATAAATTTAACTCCGAATCTAGGATCATAATAAACATCAGAATGAGGTTCTAAAATTTCAATAGTCTCTGCATTACAATTTTTTAATATATTTAAGACTATTTTTAAAGTGAATGGTCTATTGAAATCCATTACTCGGTCCATTCTCATACTCATTAAGTAATAGATATTTAACTTATATAGAACTTCATGTCTATCAAGAATATCTAAAACTTGCATAAGTATAAATAAGTCTTCAGCATTAGTAACTCTACATTTTACTAATACTTGTTCCTTATGACTGAATTCTTCTAAGGAAATTTGAACTTCCCCATCAGGAAATCTAGAGATAGAATATTTAATATCACTATCTTCTAGATGTACTAAATTTAATTGTTGCATAATTTATAAATATAAAGAGTCATTGTTGTATCATTAGCAAAAAGTTCTTGGAGCATAGGATAAACTACTCCGTCCCAATCTCCTCCTGCTAATCCACATCCTAATTTATAAGGAATGCCTATCTCTGTAATCTCGTTATCTTTACAAAAGTCTTTTAAATCTAATAAAGCTTTTTTAAGAGCATCATAATCAGTATGTCTATTTTCATAAGGAGCTACTGATTCAGTAAAAGAATATTCTCCAAATAAATTAGCTACGAGATTAGTAGGTTCATCTCCTGTTATACATACTTGACATTTTCCTAATAATTCTTTAGAATATTTAAGAAGTTTACAAAAATTAGTATATTGTGTATATACTAAACTCCATTTATTTTTAATAGACCTAGCTATACCTGCTCCCATTACTCCTAAACAATTAGTTTGATGAGCTATGAGAGGTAAATTTGATTGGAGTAAATCTCCATCAACAATTTTTATCATACTAATGTTGAATTTATACGTTCACGAATTTCAGAAAGAGAATATTCTCTTACTAATTCTCCATCTACAAAGACTGTTTTAAGACAACCTTGCAGTTCTGCATCCTTAGTCTGCTGGTCATACCAGAAATAATAGCAGCATCAAGTCCTGCCATACCTCTCATAGAAAAATCATGACAGGCGAAACCTAGATTTACATCTTCTGGGAATCCAGTCTTTCTAGCATGTTCCATAAGTCTCTTCTTATAAAGACGAGCACTTGTTGCAGAAGTACAAGGAAGCCATAGAGTACAGCTAATCAAAGTCTCCAAATAATTAGTCAACCAGAAGAAGTTTGGAAGAGTATTCTTAATAGTCATCATAGGTACTCTTATAGGACAGATGGAACCTTCAGGAAGAGCTTTAATTTCGATAGGAAGATATCCTAAATCATAAAGTTCCTCAATATGCTTTGTTCCAACCTGATTAAGGTCTACAAAGTTACCTACACGATAAGCAAATTGCTTGATAGCTTCTTCCTTAGGAAGAGCAAACCATTTGTTAAATTCCTCGATCAAATACTTCTTAACAAAGTACTGAATACCAAATACTACAGAGCCTTCTGTGGCTTCTGGGAAGTAACGATTACTTCTAGGAGTCCAGTTACTATAGACCATTTGTGTACCCTCTGGGTACATACGATGATGACCAAGCTTATAGCCATCAGTTGCATTAATAATTTCCATTAATTGATTCTTTTAATGTTAAACCTATACTATATTTATAAAACACTTCAGTTATATAACTCTTAGTTTTTTTGTGGATTTTCATATGAGGCTGTTGTTTAAGCCACCATGTATATTCCCTTCTAGGGTCAGCTCCATATGTTTTAGCCGCTGCTAAATAATCACATATAAGTTCTAGAACGTATTTTCTAGGCATTTTAGCAGGAATCCCTCCATTATCTAAGGAATGTATCCAATATTCATAGTGATGAGGATTTCTTCCTCTATGATGAAGGAATGTTTGACTATATCCTAATATTCGACACTCATTCGCTAAGGAGCTCATTTTATCATCCCAGTACTTAATAGCTCTTGAGAATTCTGTAAAACTAAATTTAGACAAATCATGAGTAATACCTTGCCAATATAATCCTATTTGAAAGCAATATTTAGCAACATAATACTTATGAGTTAAAATTCGCTTTGTTAATTTTAACCAAACTAAGTTCATAACCCTGATAATTTATTTATATAAATATCTGAATATTTCTTTCCAAGTTTCTGCATTATACCATAGAAACTTCTTCTAAAACTACTATCTTTCATACATAGTATCTTTATATTAGAAATTAAATCTTCTGGTATATGTGCTTCAGAGTATTCTTTAGACACTATTTCAGAAGATTTAATTAATTCTACTAATAGAGATACTTGACTAGCTTTTTGGTAATTCATAAGTGAGAATCTCTAATTGCTGTATAATATCCTAAGATAAAAAAGTTTTTACATTTTTCTAACTCTCTACTAGACATTAGTAGGTATGGAGATTCTGCAATTAATGATTTCCAAGCTTCATCTGCTTTTACCTCAAATATATCTATATTCATAATCCTTCTTTTTCTAAAGAATTCCAATAGTCTGCTTCTAGATCATTCCAATAATCATCTAGATCACTTATAATATCTGTTAGATCTTCCATCAGGTATACAATATAAAATTAGCCATATAATACAGAGTATGATTATGAGTCCTATTCCTATTAAGAGTGGGCTAAAAACAATTAACCACGAAATATCTGAATGTAAAAGAACTTTAGCTATCAATAAAATCAGGAAAGACCCCGGAATAAGCGAAGTTCCACATCCAAAATCAATTTTTACTTTTTCATTTGACATTGTCTAATAGAGATTTTATATAATCAATAGATTCCTTCACAGATAAGCAGCCCCCACTCTTTAACATAACGTAAGAGCTTTCACCAACTTCTTCTATTAAGGAAATATCATCTACGGCTATCAAATATCTTCTATTAATACTATCATTGTCTAATGTTAAATCAATAAACACGTTTAATCATATTAATAATTTTTTACTAATAATCATCTGCGTTATTATAAGTAAGATAATATAATACTATAAAGATTTAATTCTAGTACATATTGTTTCTACAGCATTATTAAACTCTTGCTTATTACTATCTAAAATAGTTTCTCTTAAAAAATCTAAATACGAAGTACTACGACTAGTAATAGAAGGTAATTTAAGATTTACTACAATACATTTATTACCATCTACTCTAATTCGTAATGCTCCACACTTTTTATACTTAACCATTTAAATTAATAAATATTAGTAATGCTAATACAAAAATAGGGACTAATAAGATAAACTTACTAGTCCCTTTCTTCTTACCATCAAAGGCTTCTGCAACTTCTTTTAATGTCATTTGTTCATTATATAATTAATTTATTTAAGAATTTTAACTTTTACGTTTTTAATACTAATTCGTTTAGAATTTTTTGGGTGTATTAATATATCGACTCTATGTTTAAATCGTTTATTAGTAATATCTCTAACTTCATATATTCCAAATCCTTCTATAAATACTTTTTTAGGTTTATTCTTTGGAAATAAATAAAGTAAATCACGAGATATAGCACACCACTTGATTTTATTATGTTTTAAATGATGTAAATTAATTTTAGAACCATCCGCTGTAATTAATGGCTTATTATCACACTGACTCTTTACTGGCTGATAACAAGTAAGAGTTACATGAGTTACAGTTTGTGCAATACTTTTAGTGCATAAAAAACATAATAATATTAATATAAATTTAAATCTTCTCATTATAAATAATCTTTTTAGTTATGGTATATATTACCACTCATAGTACTAACATTTCCACCAACATTACCACAAGTAACATCGCCACTCATTGTTAATACTCCACCTTTAACGTCTTTACAGGATACATCACCACTAGCTGTATTAATAGTTGAAACATCTCCTGTAATTGAGACATCCCCACTATCAGTACGTACACTAGCTACATTACCCTCTATTTTCACTTCTATAGATGGACTTTCAAGATCTTCTCTTAAATTTCCATTTACATAAATTTTACCATTATTAATACTAATGGTTTGTGCTCCTTCTATTTTAATATTGTTAATCCAAGTAGCACCATTAATACCATTTAATGTTGTTTCAATTGTGTTAACTATTCCCATAATATATAAAATTTTTAAAAATGTATACAAACAAAAAAAGTCGAGCTTATTGCCCGACTCAACATCAGTAAGTACCCCTTTGGTACTTACAAATTAAATAATAAGATTAAATCATTGGAGGCATGTATAATCTACAATACTGATTAGCATACCAAGTCCAACCCTTCTTAATGGCTTTTAAAGTTTTTTTTAAAATTTTCATCATAATAAATCAAATTTAAAGTTTAACTTATAAAGTATCTAGGAGGAGAATTTAAAAAATTAAGAATCCCAGGTAAATCGCCCCTGTCAGAGACAATCTTATGGTCTCTGTTTTTATTATTTAGGATTCTAAAGGAATGCAAAAAACGTCGAACCATTCCAGTTCGTAGGTTCTACGACACCTAATAGGCGAGTATGCATCGTTGAGAGGCACCCTATAAGTTACGTTGCTCCTGTGACTAGTATTCTAGAGCTTTGTTATTATCGTTTTCTTTTATCAATTCTAGTACAATTCTTATTTCTAGAGCCAAAATTTTCCGTTAAGGCATGACAATTAGGGCATAGTAACTAAAGATTTTCTTCTTTATTATTTAAACAATCTCCATCAATATGATGGATTTGTAATGGTACTAAACCTGTGAAATAATTTACCTAATTCCACCCACATTTTTGGCAAGAATTATTAAATTTTTCTTTTAAATATACTTTTACTGCTGTAGCTATTTTATCTTTTCCAATAATACCCGATTCTTTGCCTACTTTCCATCTTTTAATATATTCTTTTCTTTCATATTCTGCTTTACACGTATTATTACAATATTTATTTCCTTTAGTAATTTCTTTTCCACAGTTCAAACAGAATGAATAAGTAGGTAAAGATGGTTTATTGCGTACTACTCCAATATTATTATAACTAGCTGCACAAGAATGATTACAGAAATCATTAACTCGTTTTTCATAAGGAATTACTTTTCCACAGTATTTACATACTTTAGGATTTTTATTGTAAGATTCCTTAGAATATCTAATCTTAAAATGTTCCGTACTTAAATTATTTGATTTAATAAAATCTCTTATTTTATTTATATTGTAAGTATTATTGGTACATAATAACTACTTACAAACCTAATTTAAATTTTCGCTATTTGATATAGCTAATTTAATTTCTTCATTGGTGCATTCTTTGAATTTCTTCATATTGTACTATTTTTTAATTACTGTTTAAAATTTACATAAAAAGCGGGAGAACAGTAAAACTCCCATAGTCAGGTAATTACTCTGATTTAGCTTTTTATGTTATATGAAATATCATTATATTATTTATAAGATATCTTTCCAACGCATGAAGAATAAGAAATTTGTTTATTATTATTTTCTAATATATAATAATAATCCTCAAATGTTTCTTGAATACCTTTAAAAACATATTCTTTATTCATATGCCCATCCACATAACAGGTTTTTCCTACATTAAGTAGTTCTTCTTTTACCCATTTTGGAGCATCTTCAGGAACATCGTCTACAGAATAATAATTTCCTATCACTTCATACATTAATTTATTTATTAATTGTTGGAAAGTCTTCATTAAAATAGGAACATCTTCAGTTTTATACTTTAATGTTTCTAAATTGTCTGTATCAATAATTATTTTCATAAATATTTAATTTAATAGTGGACCACGGTGGGACTCGAACCCACGACATCTACCTTGCAGAAGTAGCGTTCTAGCCAACTGAACTACGAGCCCAAATTGGAGATTACTCTCCAGTTAATTGTTTTATTTTAAGTTTAGCTTGTGTTAATTTATAGATTAAATCAGATATAGTATTTTTATTATCCTTAAGCTGTTTTTTAAGACCTTTATTAGCTAATCTTATACTATTAAAGTTCTTTAAATTATTTGCTATAGATTCTAATTCTTCAAAAGACTTAGTATCATCAAACAAAGATATATTAACTTTAGCTTGCAATTCTTTAATTTTAAGTTTTTGTTTTTCAATTTTATTTTCTAAAGATTGAATTTTATTATTTAAAGATTCTATACCAAGTCCATTCTCTAATTCATCTATATAAGATTCTAATTCTCCAATTTTTTGTTCTAGTCCAGCATAATGCTTTTTTCTTTCAGCATCATACTCTTTAAAACTATTTATTTTTCTTTTTAAGACTGCTATAATAAAATCCTTTTTATCATAAAAGTTTGCATCTGATTGATAATTAAAAGTCTCTTTCATATTATTTATTTTTATTAATTAGTTGTCTAGGAGAGATTCTAACTCCCGAAGCTAAATAGCGGCAAATTTACAGTTTGCTGTGGTTGACCACTTCACATACTAGACAATTTTGTTCGGGGTGTGGGAGAATTACTCCCACCTCCAGATAAATTTATATGCGGTTTTTAATTTCCCTTTAGCACATAGACTTATTTTCTAGCGGACCCCTCCATTATATGTTTTAGCATAACCATTGTCAACTAGCCAGCGTGCTGCATCAGATATACTATCCCATTGTCTTATAAATTCATTGTCTAAGCTAAACTACTTTACCTTTAGAGGTTCTTTACAGAATCCTCTGATTACTTTATGGATTGGAACATTATTAATGTGAATAACCTTTGATACTGTGTCTGTGCAGCATCCGACTTTAGATGCAACCTCTACCATTGATAATCCTTCCTGATATAACTTTAATATTAAGTTATAATCAAATAATATAGCCCCATCTCCACCTTTGGTTGCATTATAGCCCTTAGAATATGTATTATATTTTTCTATATATTGAGTCTCATATGAACTTAATTCTTCATTGTCACACTCACATAATTCCTCAACAATGAAATTCTCAATACCATATTTGTTCATAGCATCGTACAAAGGTCTTTTGTTGCATCTTTCTTTTTTAGAATCTCTACAGTGTTCCTAAAATCTTTTAGTTACTGAATAAGTAGTTTTTCCAATGTACTATTTTCCATTGATTAAATTAGTAATACAATAAATATATCCCATGTTCTATTCTTATTTAGAATTAAACGTATTAGTAAGATTAGCATTATCCAATTCACACCACGTGGAGGTTCTTACTATGTGAATCTTGCGGATGTTCGATTCGAACGACTACTCTAGGTTATGAGCCTAGTATGTTACCATTACACTACACCCGCGATATATTGTTTTAAAGAATTTTCGGCGGAGCAAAGTCTTTCAGTACCATCTATCGATGACTTTTTATGAGATTCTCTTAACCTTCGACATACATATATTATGAGTAACGTTACCTCTCTTTTCAATGCCTCTTGAGTTAAGATACTACTTTGGTACATGCTCCATGTTAAATTAAAGAGCTTCAAGTAGGATTTGAACCTACGACCTGCACTTTACAAGAGTACTGCACTACCACTGTGCTATTGAAGCTTAAATAAAGGCGAATATGGCATTAGACGGGCGAACTATCGTGACCATATTCTAATAATACATTGAGCTATCAGGCATACTCGTGGATCGCCACCGCTACCTCTAACAACCGCCTAGTTAAATGCTAGGTCCTCTCCATTATTTGCGGAATATAAGGGACTCGAACCCTTAGTTTTACTAGAGTGACAGTCTAGTTCCCTTACCAACAGGGCTTAATACTCCAGGCGCCTCTTGTGTACACATTTCTTTTCGAGAAGATAATGAACCTTAGAAATAAGAGGCATATATTATTGCGCCTAGACTAGGATTCGAACCTAGGAACCTTTCGGGGCAAGTTAACAGCTTGCTGCCGTTGACCACTTGGCTATCTAGACGAAAGTCCTGATTAATCAGGACATACAGTTGAATCAATAGCAGTAGTATCAACTACTGTGGTATCAACATTAATAGAATCATTTGAAGTTGAATTTACTGAATTATTTGAACCAGTAGAACAACTCAAGAGTGTAAATAATACACTAAGTACAAGTAATTTCTTCATTTTTTATTTTCTTTATTGTATTGACTATTATAAATCTAAATTTTACTATTCAAAATATAATTTTAATAAAATTTAAAAATGAACCGAGAACTTCCCAATTCTCGGTTCTGTGTACTAAGGTAAGTACGACCCTTCCAGTTTCATGTTGAAATCTTCAAAAAAGTCAGTATATTTATAGATATATACATCTGGGAATCAGGTTAATCATGAAATTCGTAACTATAACAGTCCTAACCCGTTTGTGATATAAATATAATTTAATTATAAAAATTATAAAAGTTAATTTTTGTTTACTTTATTATTTTTAATTAAATTATTTATTTCTGTTTCTGTGAGTTCTATCTTGTAATCCCCATAACTTAAAGAATAATTAAAATCAAATAAATAGACAAATTTATTATCTATATATTGAGCACATTGTGGGAGTACACTAATATTAATAACTGTAAATTTGATATTGTCTAAAACAATACTTTCATACAATTTAAATTTGCTAGTCATAATAAACCAAAAGAGGGAACTCTAAATAGAGTCCCCTCAAAAGATTGAGTTTCCTTTTAATTATCACGACTATAATTCACGTTTCACAACGTTCAATAAGTATTCCTTATTACTGAGGTTATTATAGTTGTGAATTTTTTTTCTAAAAATAAAATTTTAAAAATTTTAATTCTTAATCATAGCACGAAGCTCTTCGATAGATTTATTCTCAAGAGCTTCGTCCTCCTTCTTTGCGATAAGCTCAGCAATACGTTTGTTACGAGCATCAACCTGTGCTTTATCAATATTGTCTTTACGAGCCTTTAATTTAATATTGATTACATCTTTTACGATGCTGAAACGAAGTTCATCATCATTTTCTTCAGCTGGAAGCTCTTCAATGAAAGACTTCTTAGGAGCCTCACTAACTTTCTTATCCAGCATAATAGCTAAAGTGTTAAGATTCTGCAGAGACAAGTCGAACAAATCTTCTGTAGTAATCATACCCTTGTTTGTCTTAAAACGTAATTTTTTCTGTAATGCTTCTTTGTACATTGTTGTTAATTATTAAATGTTTACTTTATAAATTTTACCTGAATCTACTCTAACCATAATTTGGTTACGAGAAGTAGCTATAAATCCTAAACCACTCATCTGATTATCATTATAAGGAGTTAAAGCTTTAGATGCTAATACTTCAAATACTCTTTTATGATTCTTAGTGAGTTCGTCTTTAAGATACTCATTAAAATATCCACGAACAGCATCTGGATTCTTACAATCCTTCAGCATAAAGAAATAGTGCTTAGCACCTACTTTATTATTTCCCCAGTAATTTGGAGATAAGCATATAGCAGATATTTCAACAAAGTTTTGAGTCTTTACTCCCCAAATTTCTTTAGAGGCTGTAGTACTACTTAAATATTCCTTAGTAAAGACAACTTCACGCCCATTAGAAGTAAAGTTTAATACTGGAACATTACTTTTATGAGGGATATCTTTGTCATACGTATAAGTATGAATAACTCCATTGAGTTCTATCTCTACTTCAAATCCTAAATCAATATTCTCAACTTTACTATAGTTGTTAACAAATACTTTATAAGTACCTGCTACAGGAATTCCTGAGAAAATAATATTTTCTACAGCGTTACGAGAATATTTCTTAGGATTACTACGTTCTGCGGAAGGATTACCTCCACAGGCATTCATATCTACATCAAGCAAATTACGCTTGTTATTATAACAAATATGCCCATAAGGACTTTCCATATGTAAATCCAAATCATCGTAATTATACCAATGAAGAGAGATTCTCATATAGCCGTCTACTTTACCTCCTACTTCTTTGACACGCTGCTTAATAGCATCAGAGATATTACCATTATATGCCCAAGCAAAACCATTAGTCCACTTAAACATAGAAGGAGCTTCCTTATTAACTGGAGCAGTAAGAGTTACTAAATTATTATTTAACTTATTGTCAAAGAATAATTCAAGCTTACTAGCCTTAGAAACAATATTATTAAGGAACTCTTCCATAGTTGTTGGGATAGCAGTCTTCTCAAAATCTGTAGCAACTTTACTAGTATTAATAGTTTCATTCATAAGAGAATCAAATCCTCCTGACATTCTCTTACGAGTTTCTCTATTTACAAAGATAACATCTTCAATAGATATATCTTCTACTTTAGCATGACGACGCTCTAAAGAATCTTCATAGCCAAGTTCTACTACAGTTTTATAAGCATTTTCTACCTGAGTTTTGGTGATGATACCCTTAGGTCTCTTATAATTATAAGGAGCAACCATAGCTTCAAACTTCTTAACTGAACTTTCAACGTTATTAGTATCAGTTATATCTTTAAGAAGCTGACCTATAGCACTATTAAGTATATGTGTTACAGCATCAGGAAGTATACAAGAAGATACCCAAGCATAATTATCTACCTCAAAACCTTCCAAATGCTTGCTTTCTATCGTATCAAAAGCAGTCTTTAAGGCACTTACTTGACGTAAATAAGTATCACCTCTGTAAAGATTATCATCTGCAATTAAGTCTAATACTGTTTGTACAGAATTATAGTTAAGTTCAGATAAAGTTCTTAACCATACATCATGTGAAGATTTAGCACCTGCACGGAATGTTGGAGTTTGAGACTTATCCATAATTAAATTACTTGTAGGAGTAGCATAAAAATGGTTCCAAGTAATTATTTCTTTAGAAGGTAGTATCTGCTGATTACATTTACAACCCATTGTAGTCTCTTCTGTTACAAATGCATTTCTAATTTTAGTATTTTTGAGCACTTGTAACATATTGTCTACAACTTTAACAAACATTCCTTCAGCATGAACATCCTCCCAGTAAGAATGTATTTTATAATTCTCATCTATAGAGACTAATGCTCCATAGCGAGTAATGAAATGTTTACAATTTACACAGTTAAATTCCTGACGTACGGCTCCTTCAGGAAAAGATTCCATATAAGCCATCCATAAAAACTCTTTTTGGGTGTCAAGAATAAAGAGATGTTTGTTCTCTTTAATCATCTTATTACATGCTTCTGTAACAAGATTTCTAAAATCTAAGTATTCCATAAATTTTTTTAAAAGTTAGAAAAAGAGGGAGAGAATATTCCCTCCCTCTGTGATACTTAATGTTTACACATTTACGTTGGTGTTTTCTACATCGCCATTAACGTTAACATTCTTGTTAACCTTAGCATCAATGGTGTTAGCCTTCATAATGTCTGCCATATCTACACCTGTGGCATCTTTTACAATGTCACGAGTCTGCTTGATAATAGCAGGTACATTACCAGAAATACCAGAAGCCTCAGAACCATTAGTTCCATAAACTGTCATACTGCTAATCTTACTCATAGGCTCAGCAATATACTTAGCCATATCAGGAAGAACTTTCTCATTAAGTTTAGAAAGCATATCAATTACAGCAATAGAACCATACTTACTGTATGCTTCAGCCTTCTTCTGCATAGCTTCAGCTTCTGCAAGACCCTTAGCCTTCACACCTTCAGCTTCTGCTAAAAGTTTAGCCTTAGTACCCTCAGCTTCCGCAGTCAAGGTCTGCTGAGTAGCATATGCTTCAGCTTCACCTTTAGCACGAATACCTGCAGCCTCCTGCTCCTGAGAATAACGATTAGCTTCAGCTTTAGCCTTTACAGCCTTAGCAGTCTGCTCTGCCTTATAAGCCTCAGCCTCAGCCTCACGCTTCTGCTTCTCCAAAGCAGCCTGAGCATCAATCTCTGTCTGATACTTATCAGCATCAGCCTTAGCATTTACATCTGCAAGATACTCATTCTGCTTAATCTTAATCTTCTCCTCAGATAAGGTTTGCTCCTTACGAGTCTTCTCAATATCAGCATCTACAGTCTTGATATTAATAGTCTTCTGCTGCTCCTGCTGCTGAATTTTATATGCAGCATCAGATTCAGCCTTCTTAATATCAGACAATCTCTTCAGTTCAGCTCTCTTAATAGCCAATTCATTATTACGTTCAGCAATAATGGTATCAGCCTTTACTCGTGCTTCATTAGCCTCATTGTCAGCTTCAGCCTGAGCCTTAGCTACATCTCTATCAGCATTAGCGCGAGTAATCTTAGCATTCTTCTGAATAGCTGCTGTATTATCAGCACCCAAATCACGGATCAATCCCTTCTCATCAGTAATATTCTGGATATTGCAGGACAAAATCTCAAGACCTAACTTAGCCATATCAGGAGCTGCCTTCTTCTGAATTTCATCAGAGAATGCATCTCTATCAGTGTTAATTTTAATTAAGTCAAGAGAGCCTACCACTTCACGCATATTACCTTCCAAAGAATCTTTTACCTGAGCAGCAATCTGAGCAGAATTCATATTCAAGAAGTTCTTAGCTGCAAGTCTAGTGCCTTCTGTATCAGGTTTTACCCTAACTTTACATACGGCATCTACCATTACATCCAAGAAATCATGAGTAGGAACTGGTTGTGAAGTTTTAACATCAACTGTTACTTGACCAAGATATACTTTATCCAATCGTTCAAGTACAGGAATTTTTACTCCACCACCACCGATAAGTACTCGTGGTTCTTTACGAAAACCTGAAAGAATGTATGCCATCGAAGGAGGAGCCTTAACATACATTATAGCAATAATAACAAGCAGTACAATAATAGCAACTGCGATAACACCAATAAGAACTAAATGTTCCATAAATTTGTAAATGTTTAAATAATAAAAATTAAATATCTAAGAATTAACTGATGTTAATTCCAAGGGGGCATTTATTTTTTATAATTCGTAATTTACAAGACCAGTGGCTTTACTTGTAGAATAGCAGCTATTAATTAAATATATTCTAATATATCCATAATCAGTCATAGTTACTACATATTTTTCTTTAATACTTACCATTAATATACGATCCTCTTCGAAACAATCTCCAGGTTCCAGATATTTTAATTCTTTATCTTCAATAGTGGAACCATAATCATCACTGAATTTAGTAGACCATTCGTTATATAATTTTCTTTCTTCACGAGTATATTTCTCCCAATCTTTCTTTTTAAGTTCTTTAAACTTATAAAAAGTTTTTAATATATCCTTTATATTTTCAGGAGTAAATTTCAAGTCACAACGTCTGATTTGTACTTCTCTATATAAATAAGTAAATCTAGAGAACTCAATATTAAAGGTTTCTTTAATATCAGAAAGAGATTCTACTCCATGAATATTAATTTCAGTTGCTATAGCCTTAATTAAGTCTATAGTAATAATATTCATAGAATGAGTTAACTCTATAACTTTCTCTATAGCAGTTTTATCTTCCAAGATATCGTTAAGAATTTCTTTAGTAACTTCCTCGGAAAGATTACTGAAAGACTTTTTATATCTTATTCTAGAAGGTCTGCCGAGAAGATTTGGATCTACTTTTAACTCGTTAGTAGTAAGTAAAAATACTTTACGATAAATAGAGTTATAAGTGCCATCCATAAAAGAGAGAACATCAGAAGAATCTTTGAATTCTTTTTCATATTCATCAAAGAAGAAGATACAATCAAAATTAATAGTTGTAGATAAATATTTTATTAGTTTATCATTAGAATCACCCATTGATTGTACTAAGATCACAGGGAGCTGTAAGTTATTACAAAGTTCCTTTGCAGTAACTGTTTTCAGTATTGTTATCATATAGCTTTTTATCTATATTTCTATAACTTCTTAATTAGTTATAGCTCAGCGTACCTTTTTCTCCATTCAAATGATTGGGAGAGCGGATGCTCTTGGAAGTATTATATTCTCTTATAAGAGTTTCAACTTCTACGCGTTACAGTGATGAAGATTCGTTACTATCTTCATTTACCACGGGATTAACATCACAGTCTTCCCCGTTTTCACCCGCTAATAATTCTAAACATTCCTGTTTAGAACGGCAAGTTTTAAAAATTTTATATCTTTTATATTTTCTGTCTAAATAAATATAAAATTTTTAAAAATTTAAGCTTACTGAAATTGCTTAAATTTACCAGTTCCTTTGATTCCATCTAGCAGAACACCTAAATTTCCTGTAGTGTTCTCATATGTCTTTAAGACATAATCAATAAATTTTTGGTTTAGACCATACAGTTTGTAGTCAAATGTAAAAGACTCAGCGATTTTACTTAAATAAAATCCAGTCATTGAGAGTTTTACTTCATAAATACCTTTCGGTAATCCTTCAGGATGAGATACTGTTGTAGCACTACCCTGACTAAAAATGTTGCCATCTTGCAACCAAATTTGTTTACCCATTTTGATAAATGTTTAATAATTACTTTAATAAATTTATAAGAATGTCTATGTTGTGTAACATATCATCAATTATTTTAATAGAGTTACTAATATGTTCTTTCATATTTATTTTATAGCTCTTAACTTTTTATACTCTTCAAATACTTTATCTTCAGCTTCTTCTCCCCACATAGTATATATCAATACTCCATAAGGACAATATTGAAATATTATTGGGTCCACAGCGTGAGAAACTATAACTGTCTTCTCTTGTAGATTTGATTTTGGACAAGCTATAAACATTGTGATTGTAGGTACATAACGTACATCTAAAGAAACTCTATCAGCCCATTTCTTATCTTTAAATTCATCTATATCACTCATACGATATAAATAATTGGGATAAGAAATAATATTAAAACTATAATCAAAGTATTTACGAATACTAGAGTCACTCTTATCACTGAAATTATATATACGTTTAATTTTTATTGTATGTGCATTTGTACGTAATTTTGTATATCCGCCGTAATGATCCATTTTATACATTATATCAGATAATTCTTTTAAATTAGCCTCGGGTATAACACCAGTAAACTCTTCAAGATATCCAATAGATAATTTGTATTTATGACATAATTTATAAAAAGAATCTCTACTAACTAATATAACAGAATCTCCTAAAAACTCATTCATAGTTTTTATATAATCTAATAACTCACGAGCTCTTATGATATTTCTATTATATGCATTAATATCACGTATTCTATCTTTTAAGAATTTAGCATTTGCACTATTACCTAATCCTAAATTACATAATCTGGTATATTCTCCAGACATATCATTAGACTTTAAAGGAATTAATGCTGTGCCTTCTGAAACCCCTACTAAATCTACCGCTAACTTAGATAATTCTTTATCTATAGTTATTAAAGGTTTCTGTTCTTTTTTGGTTTCTTTTAAAAAATTATTAAAAATTCCCATAATTAACAGTTAAAATTAAACAAAAATCCCTGAACTATAATAATAGTCCAGGGATTAAAAACAAATAATAAAAACAGTTCTATGAACTAGTGGAGATGAGGGGAGTCGAACCCCTGTCACTCCGATTTGCATCAGAACATTCTTACAGCATAGGTTTTAAAGACTATCCTTGTCTGTTAGGGTTGACAAGATTAACATATTGCCAACTTCCACCACTCTGTTCCTAAAGTATACAGAGAACTTACAAAAGAAATGGAAAATAGTGCACCTTTCTGTTCCTAAGCAAGTGCTGCTCGGCTTCTCAGGCAGCAGCCTGATAAGCAGGAGTCATATTAATAACTCTAGCGATTATTGTTTTGTTGTCTCTCCAACTGTCTTGCTGTGTTCCTTATCTCCTCGAAGTTCAAAACCAAAACATCCCCAATTTAAAAGAGTCCTAAGTTAGAACTCTTTTATGAATTAGTGTCTACCACGTAGATAATTGTAATTATCATACCAATCATCTGGATCTATTCTATATTCTTTATCCATAACCTAAAACTTAATTAATGTTAAAAACTAAAATGAATATCTCTATCGACATCTAATAATCCTCCCTGCCAATTAGATTGAATATCCATACTAAACCATGTACCATATTTAGTTCTTGCAAACCAAATAAGATGATTGTCATACTTAGGAATATAACAACCTATAAAATAATCAGTATCTCCATTCCATATCCAACTACAATCAAGAGCACTATTAACTAAATGTATCTTTAGATGTATATCAGCTTTATTAAAAGGAATTACTTTCTTTACATAAGCTTTATATAATCTACTTGGTGAACATTTACCATCGTCAAAGAAATTATAAATCTGTCTCTTTTTCGGAATCATCTTCCAAATAATATAATTCTGTTTGATATACGAAAAGCCCTTTTAACTGCAGGTATTTTGGAATCATCTGGATGTCGATGATAATTCCGGATAACTGCATCAGCTTCATGTAGTTTCTTGATTTCTCTTAAACTATACATAAATATGACTTTATTATTCTTTATTAATCATACATTGTCTTAATATAGCTTCATTAACTATATTATTATTTTCTCTTGCAAGTTTATCTAACAATTCTAGATTAAATTCTTCCTTTTGAAACTTGAATTGAATCCAATTAGGTTCAAATTCTCTGTAATCTAGATGAGACAAAGGTTCATCTGTATTTAATACATATTTAACTAACCTAGTTAATCGTTCGCCTGCTAGTTTAGATACTACAAAACCAGATAAATCATAACCTACACCTCTACTTCTCCAATACTCACCTACTTCAGGTTTAGAATCTGGAGCAACATAGAACATTTTATAATAGTCTGAAGAATCTAAAGTTACATAAGTACCTAACTGACCACTACATATAGATAATCCTACATAGGAATATAAAATATCATTATGATCTAGTGTAAGAAATACTGGAACCTTATTAGGATCTAAATTATTAATCTCACAATGACGTAATGCAGCGTGAGCATACTCAAGTAATTTAGATACTGATATAGTACTTAGTTTAGTATCTTCTCCATCTTTGTTCTCTTTAATGGCAGCATCAGAACATCTAGTGTGCCAATTTTTCCATTTATCTCCTTCTAAATACATAGTAATTAACTTATATAATACAATAAAAAAGTCATAGAAACAATTAATATTCCTATTATAATAAAGAATAGAATTACAAATTGAATATCTGCATCCATATTATAGATACTTAATCATCATAAGGCAAACTATCCAAATACTGAGGAATAGTTACTTCCGTATTATTCTTTTCTTTTTCAAGTTGCTGAATAGCATTTGCTTGTCTATCTACAATTACCTGTAATTCCAGAATTTTTGCTTTCTGATAATAATAATTAGGAACTGACCAAGCTGAAACAATTATAAAACAAATTGTTGGTAATATCCAAAGTTTATTCATATCTTTTATTTTTATCTCCAAGTTACATAAACTCCATGATTACCTTTATAAAGAAGACTAATTCCAAATCCTAATTCTTTAAGGTAATCATAATATTTGTCAACATTAGTTGTTGGAAGTATAGAACCAATCCAAGCAGCATAATTACCTTTATTAGCTTCAGTAATTATGGCATTTTGTATTTTATCCAATACATTCCTATCTAATCCTGTAATTTTAGTTATAATTCTTGCTTCCGTTGCTTTGATCATTGTTTTTAATTTTTAAACTGGCATCTTTAAACCAGATATTAAGTCTATCTATGGCACTATCCCACTCAGATTGAGAACAGATTTTATAATATTTTAAAAAGTCAATATTATCTGCATTAAACTGGTATATACCTACACATTTACCACCAGGAGTAATTTTAGTTACAGTATATCCAGTTCCATCATTGATAGTTACTTTTAAATAAGATGTTTTATCTTTATAGTAAGGATGTTCCCTAAGAGCATGATTATTAACTTGTATCTTTTTAGCTCTTATGTTACTTACTATTTCTCCTATAGTATTCTCTATATTATCTCTCTGACTTAGAAACTTTATTTTTAGTTTCTCCAAGTCCTCAATGGACATTTTTGAATAGTTATTTATATTTTCTGTTTCCATAACTATAATTTTTTTATTATTTTAACATTCTTAATTAACGGTTCACTATCAGTACCAGTCTCATCTAACAAATCACCTGTTACTAGATATTTATTGCCAGTAAAGTATGCTACATGATATATAAAACCATTAAATGCTTTTTCATTTGTTGGAAATGGAAGAACGGGAGAGTATGTTCCATTTATATTTTTATGAGCTTCATAAACAGACACACCTTTTTCTTTACCTATTACTTCATTACTATTATTCCATATAGATGAACATTCATTCTCTGGAATTTCATCAAATCTGTAAAATATCATATTATTCTTTTTAAGTTTTATACTAAATACCAAAAGTATTTATCTACTAGTTGAGATATATCAGGATCTAAACTTTTTACATCTTTGAGGATTGAGTGAGTAATATTTTCTAAGATTTCTAAGTCATTGTTATTCATGCTCATTCTTCTTTAATACCAAGAACATCATTTATTTTCTTTTCAATAAATTCATCAGAAGTATTCTCTTTTATTAGAGCATCAATATCAGGTAACTCTACATCAACTTTATCTTCTTGTACTTTTGAAGTGAGCATACCAATTACTAATTTCGCCCAAGGACTATTAGCCATATTTGTTAATGAATCCTTTTGGATTTCATAAGCTTTCTTTAATTCTCCATTATCATGGAAATATCTGAGAACATCTGTCAGTGCAGCAACAAAGTTTTTGTCAGACATTGAATTGTTTTTAGCCTCTTCCAATTTAATCATTAGAAAGAGCAATGATGAATGTAAATCTGGTTTGCTCATAATTAATCCTTTCTTTTATGATTTTTAATTACATAAGTTGTATCATTATTATTAACTACATAAATACTTAAAGTATCTAAATAGCAAAAGCAATCTGGGTCATGAATAATACTATTACGACTTAAATTATCCCATACCAAATAATGATGTCCTTTATACCACCATTCATCAGTTGGAGCTATCTGCGCTTCTTTAAGTTCCTTCATCTGTTCCTTGTTACAAGATGTAAACGAAAGAATAGATAATACTATAAAAATAATCTTTTTCATAGTTTATTCTTCTTTTATACCAAATGGAGTTCCATCTGCAAATGTGTATTCTTTAATAGCATCTGAATAATTAGTATTATCATCAACATCTGTTATAAAACTATATTCGATTTCTCCTATCAGTTTAGTATATCCAATGGGTTGGTGTTTTTGCATTTCATTCCAGCACTCTTTTGCATCTTTGAAAGGACGATATTTTGGTTCAGGTTTAATACGATATTCTATATTATTCCAAAACTCAATCTCTTTCATTTCTGTCCAATCATTCGGAACATCAGAACCTTCTATGAGACTTGGTTTGGTTCTACACTCAATCACTCTTCCTTCTGCAAAAGCTTGAATAATAGGCAGCAAGACTTTTGCTTCTTCTCTTGTCATAATCAATCCTCCTTACCTTTGTAAAATTCTGGAACTCTATTTACTTCCCACCAAGAATCTCCTTCATCTCCGTAAGATACTATCCATACTGGTTCTTTAGTATCTTTATCTCGACAATATACCGTACCTTGAACCTCTTCTTGTATGAGAACGGATTCTAGCTCAAAGTCTAAGTCTTCTAGAGTAGTATAGACTTTACAAGAAAACACATCTCTTCCTCCACCATAGAATCTAGCAGCAGATTCATAATCATTACACAAGTCTATTTTGAGTATTTCTAGATTATTCTTTTCGACAATCTCTAGAATCGACTTTTTGACATTTATTTTACTCATATCTATCCTCCTTACTACTACAGTCCAAATATATCCTCATTATCAATATCACATTCAATAGATGCATTATGTGTACTATCAACACTAATAGCAACTAAATGTGGACAACCCAAACAATCATAGCAATCTTTTCTCGGTCTATCATTGTCTGGCACAAGTTCAAAAACATCTATATACATATTTTCCTATTTTTACCCCCTCCCTGCTGCCAAGGAGAGGATGATTAGTTACTCCTTTACTTCAATGTACTTAACGGGATTGTTTGGGTCTGCATAACATGCGTGCTGAATACATTCAAACTTACCGTCATATACACATCCCTCACACATCAAAGTAGGATCTGGAACTTCTTTAATCATAATCTATTTATTATTTAATGTATTTTTAATATAGCCTTTTTCAACACACCAATTATAGGCATTCTTAGCAGCTTCAAAGGGAGTTGCTCCTTTTATTACTTTTATAGAATCACTCTCCTCTGCATCTATCCAATCAATAACCCACATTCCTTCAAACTTGTATAAAGTAGGAATATAAGCCCAATCATTATCTGTTGTTTCAAGTTTACCATTCTTAAAAGTAAAGTAAGGAAGTGCTACAATATAATCCTCCAACGTCGGTGTTGAATATTTAAGTTCACAGAAACTTACCATTGTTGCAGTTTTTCTATGTTCCTTAGTCTTAGCTTCTTCAAAAGCTTCAACATCTTCTTGAGTCATCATAGATTCTACTTCATAGATGGCTGTATACTCAAGATAAGGAATTGTTGATGTTGCTAATATGTCTACTCGATAGTTTACTAAATATTTTCTCATTGTCAAATATTTTATTCTTCTAATTCTTTTTGAATATCATCTAACATTTCTGAAACTTCATCTATAGATAAATTAGAATCAAGATCAGGATGACGTGCTCTATAATAGAGGTCTCTTCGAAATTCAATAATTTTATTTATAGCTGTAATCTTACTCATCTATTAATTTAAGTTTATTACTACAACCTGTCTGTCACGGAGGATTCGCCATATCATTTTTAATTTATGTTTCATACGCTTTATTTCATTCTTTTAAATCTAATAACTGCGTCAATATATCCAGCCGATGGCAGATAAAAATGATAAGTACCACTAGAATGCCCAATGCATGCCTGAGCATTAATATCCACATTCTTAATGGTATAAATTTCTGTTTTACCGTCAACGAAAGTAAGTTCATACATTCTTGTCTCGGTTTTAACCGGCTTACTTTTGCAAGCTATAAGTAGCAATGTCGGCAGTATAACTAAAAATATTTTTTTCATACGCTTTACTTTTTTAATTATTATCTAATTCTGATTTAAGAGTTACTATAAACCCATGAATAGTAAGGAGTGCAAACAAACCAATAACATTTTCTCTGAGCATAAAGTAACTATAAGCTTCTAATATTCCTATAAGTAAATAAGTAATACTTATAAGAAGTAGCCTAAATTGTTTCATATCATTGTTCATCTTTACATACGTTTAAGACATTGTATATGCTATTATAAAGGACACAATAATTAAAAGTACAATAGATATGATAATGCTATATTCATCTTTTATTGCAATTGTACTAATTGCTATTATAATAATAACTATTAAAAGTAATGTACTCATTGCTCGTCTCCTTTCTCTGGCAGTATATCAGATAAGTAAGCCCATTTGATGATTTGGCATCTACTAATCGAATGTCTCCAAGATTCCGTATTCCAAAGAATGGATTCTTTAAACTGTAGATAAGCATCGTTATCAAAACCAAGGGTAATAATATCGCTCTTGCTCTTATCTGGTTCTTCTGTATTTTGATGCCACAAGTCTTTTAAGAACTCATTGATAGCCCATTTAGCACCTAATTCAATAGCTTGTTTAATCTGATAATCTAAATATACAGGTTCTGATATATGGTCTACACATATTATTCCCTCACTATTCTTTAAGAAGTGTTTGTTAAAGATATTATCTTTAGCTTCTTCTAATTTATTATCGTCTATCATATTTTTAAGTTTTATAATGACCTCCACGACCAGTATTGTGCTGGGGCTAAGAAGGTATATGGGCATAAAGCCTTAACTTACTTTCGCTCATTCTGTGTCGTGGAGGTTATATTCTACTTAGAGTCTTTTACCGTACCTAATAAATGTTCATTACCTTCATAAGGAATACAATAGTTCCAACTAGCATAAACACAATAGTAAGGCTCACCTATATTTTTATGACTAAACAAATTTGCGCGCCACTTACTTGCTTTACTATCTCTAACCAACACTTTATCAAATGGCTTAAACTCGCACTTTGGCTCCAGATTCATAATCTGTTTCTTTTCAGCATCCCAAGCCTTGTTTTCCTTAGCTAGAGCCTCAAAGAGTTGCTGCTTCTCTGAATCAGTGGCTAGACGAAGACTTCTATTGTGACCAAATCTATACTCATTATAATGCACTTCATAATCTTCATATCTTACATTTATAAGAGCTTTGCTGACAATAGTGTCTTTTATAGCAGCAATAAAAATTACCTTATCATAATAATTATCTTCCTCAGCTACAACTATATCCCCATCCTTGAACTTTGGCTGCTTTTCAATCTCAAAGGTTTTGAGATTAAGTTTACCACCAATTTCTTTTTCGATATTAGATATGTAATTCTGAATAGCATCATCTTCTTCAATATGGAATTGTTGTGTGCAGGCAGTGTAACGTCCGGAAATATAACTGTATCCTGACTTATCGTCACCATCACAGTAATATTTACCTATGAAGGTTGTATATGTATCATTACTAAACTTTTCGAAGATAATATGTGCATTATTTTCATTAACCAAGACATCACCTTTCTTCCAGGCAAATTTACTCCAATCTTGCATTTCCTTTGAAGGGAATAGTAAACATTCTCCACCTGTATGATATACTCCATCAAAGTTAAAATAATTCACTTCATTATATGGTCTTCTTACACATATATCACTTGATTCATCTTTTACATAGCAAAACGTGCAATCACCAAATATTGGGGAGTATAATTTAATACCTTGAGGTTTATTTCTAAGGATTTCTGCTATAATAAGTTCTTGTTTCATAATCTACTTAATTTTAACGAAATATATTGTATATTATATCTTCATATTTAAGTTTATCTATTACTTTATTCAAGTAATCAATAGCTACTGTACAATCAGGTCTAAATCTTTTTATTTCAAAAACTAGTTGCTCTAAATCTGATAATCTAGTATCCATAATTAGCTATTAACACTATTCATAATAGATTTATAAACTCTATCCCAATTAGATTCTTCTTTATCTTTGAAATCGGGGTCTTGAATATCCTTTATTACAGCAAGATAAGCATTTTTAAATTGTTCTGATGTAATTTTCTCCCAGTTTCTAATATCATATATATTAGATACATATCTACTAATAGAATCACGTTTTAAGCATATATAACCTATCCAATGATCCTTTATTGAAACAATTTTTACTAAATAATTCCATGTTTTATCTACGTAACAATTACCTACAGTATATTTTGAATATACCTCTTTCTTTTCTAGTTCTCTAATTTTACTGTAAATATTATTACTTTCTTCTTGTAATTTCTTATATTTATTCCTTAGTTCTTGTAATGTTTCCATAATCAATTTTTATAAATGGCATCAAGAATATCTTTAAAATTAGGATTATCTATTACATATTGTGCATCAGCTTCATTTTTAAATACTGGATTACCATAATATACATCAGAAGTTGGATTAATAATATTAACTTTATAATAAGGTTTTTTTATACTCCTATCATAAGCTATCATATAGCCACGTTCACCGCTATTAACTTTATATTTCCAATCACCATTAAAATATTTAGCAATATCCATAAGATTACTTATTGCAATTATTTTCTTACGAGTTGATGTACTTACAGTAATAGATGAATTAAGATATTCACACGCAACAATTTCTGCTATTGTTATCCATTTACTCCTAAATTTGATAATACCTTTAGCTAAATCACTATTTTCCAAGTCTATCTCCATTCCTTCTGGAATATCAATAGTTAATTGATTATTCTTTATTTCCATACCTTCTATTTCTTTAAATATTATACCAGTTTTATCAGTTCTTTTAGTATAATCACAAGGACCTAAAAGTTCATTAAGTGAGTAACAACTACCATCTTTCATAAAAATACAACCATTACATGTAATACCTTTTACTACTTGATAGGTTTTATCCTTGTAAGTAAATACTTCACCTATTTTTCTTTCCATAATTTTTTTGTATTATATCCATTACCTGGAACTATTTCTATATAATTACCTGTATACATAAGTCCATCTGATACTACTTCTCCAACACTATTTAAGCAATAAGTTGCTCCTTTAGGAATAATAAATTCTCCCAAATATATTGTATATATTAGTGTAGATATACTATATAGAAAATTTCTACCAGAATATAAATCTATATCAGTAGCGAAAGGCGCTAATTCACACATAATATAACTATGTAAACCTTTTTCTATCATATTTGTAAATTCAACATTTTCAAAAACTGTCTGATTTACAGAATATGTAAAATCATTATAATAGAATGGATTAAAAGAATCACTGTCAGCATAAGTACCTATCTTATATACTTTAATGTCTCTTTTAGCCACCAATATTTTACTTTTTTTAGTTTTACAAAAACACATAAACTTAACCTTTAAAATGTTTAACTATATAATCTAAAGCTTTATCATACTCTTCTTTGGTACATTCACAGTAGGCTTTTCTAAAAGTTTCATAAGAATAAACTTCTTTTGAAATATATAATTCTGAAGTATCTAATTCGTATACGAATATACCAATATCTTTAATATTATAAACTCTACAGAATACATAACCTTTATCAGTATAATATCCTTTTTTGATACTTTTCAGATTTAATTTATCTCTTAACTCAGTTATCTTGTTTACTAAAGCCGTATCTTGCTCTTTTAATGAAGTTCGTTGCTTTTGTAATTCTTTAATTTGATTAAATACTTCTTGTTCATCCATAATTAATTTTGTTAATGTATTAAACATAAAAAAGGAGCATACTAACTAATTAGTTAATATACTCCTATGAAACCTGGCATTTCAGTCTATCAAAGACTTTGGAGAAGTAATACGAATCGAACGTACTTTGGCTACTTGATGTATTAAGTCTGTCTATTATTATTTATTTGCTAAAACATTACATAGCTAATAATAGAAGACTGTTCACCTGATCATTATCACGTTACCTTTTCGCCTTATCACCTGTCCTACACACTCCGGATTATGTAGGTAACTTCTCTTTTCTCTAATTAGATACACAAATCTCTAATTAGATACAATGACTGAAACTTCGCAGTGGGGGACTTACGAATCTAACGTACTTTGAAACTTTCGTTCACAATTTCTAGAGGTTTACTAGATTACCCTAGCTCATTGTTTCCATTTCTTATCAATCTGCCCTATAATATTCGCGACTATATAGGTATCCCCCAAATTGGTTGTATTGTTATTCTTCTAATAACCCTAGATATTTAATATCAGTACTAACTACTTCTCTGCGTTTATAGTTGACATATATAGTAGCACCAGCTGGAACTTCAAATATTCCTATTTCCCCAGGTGT
>ERZ773186.628-NODE-628-length-32812-cov-15.604634_pt1 | contig 32812 bp, 32 predicted proteins | sample MGYA00581000_ERZ773186 | MGnify/ENA primary metagenome ERZ773186 (study PRJEB29015, sample SAMEA2737752) | human gut metagenome | biome: human gut; feature: human-associated habitat; material: faeces | place: China | collected 2012 ...
GTATCAGGAGTATCAGAAGAATGACGTTCTAATCGTACCTTTATGGAATTGAAATGACGGTGACCTGTATCAGGAGTATCAGAAGAATGACGTTCTAATCGTACCTTTATGGAATTGAAATGACGGTGACCTGTATCAGGAGTATCAGAAGAATGACGTTCTAATCGTACCTTTATGGAATTGAAATGACGGTGACCTGTATCAGGAGTATCAGAAGAATGACGTTCTAATCGTACCTTTATGGAATTGAAATCGGAGAGACGACTCATCATAGCGACCAGTTGAACGCGTTCTAATCGTACATTTATGGAATTGAAATCAAAATGATTGATATACAACTCTACAACACCCGAGTTCTAATCGTACCTTTATGGAATTGAAATTACAAGGAACAGGAGGTTCGTCAGAAGTATCAATGGAAGTTCTAATCGTACCTTTATGGAATTGAAATGACTGTCATCACCGGTTACGTGACACAGGCGTACGTTCTAATCGTACCTTTATGGAATTGAAATTACAAGCCGTCTTATTCGATGGTCGGCGATACGGATGTTCTAATCGTACCTTTATGGAATTGAAATTCAAAAAGGCAATCGAGGCAGCTAAGAAAGCCGCTATGTTCTAATCGTACCTTTATGGAATTGAAATATATGATACGAATTTATGTTAAACTAAATATTTAAGGTTCTAATCGTACCTTTATGGAATTGAAATGAAGTACAAAGAGATTCAGAATGCGAACGATTCGGAGTTCTAATCGTACCTTTATGGAATTGAAATATGGTAATTTAAATTCTAGTAACGGCATTAATGCGTTCTAATCGTACCTTTATGGAATTGAAATATAGCGTTATAATCAGCTTCAGGAGAAACCGAAAGTTCTAATCGTACCTTTATGGAATTGAAATAGCGAAGAGCATAATTTTAATGTTGAGACTGTCCGAGCTCTAATCGTACCTTTATGGAATTGAAATTGTCTCATATCCGATTAATGACACATGGTATCAAAAGTTCTAATCGTACCTTTATGGAATTGAAATAGCGTGGTAAATGGGCGAGTAAATGCTGATTCGTTTGTTCTAATCGTACCTTTATGGAATTGAAATTGCGTTGGTAGCACTGCCCTCGGTAGAAGTCCAATAGTTCTAATCGTACCTTTATGGAATTGAAATAACTCATTCCTGTGAGGATAAGAAAAAGAAGTATGTTCTAATCGTACCTTTATGGAATTGAAATTTCGATGCTGGTAGTAAGTTTCCGCCAATTCCTGCGAGTTCTAATCGCACCTTTATGGAATTGAAATCACCTGATTACTAACATCGTAAGAGTTGGTATCTGCGTTCTAATCGCACCTTTATGGAATTGAAATTCTTAATCATGATTCAATAATTTTAATCGTTCAACAGTTCTAATCGCACCTTTATGGAATTGAAATTAATGAGCGGTTTCGGAAAACAAAGAGTGAATGGAAGTTCTAATCGCACCTTTATGGAATTGAAATTGGCCTATCGCTTATGGTGAGCGCAGTCTGTACTGTGTTCTAATCGTACCTTTATGGAATTGATATGGGAAATATCATAGGTGCATTGCTAATTCCCCCGACAAGAAATCAGAATTATCTCTTGCTGGGGCGGATTCCTTATATTTCCCTCAATCATTAGAAGTTCAATGCCCCCTTGTACTTCACCTTTACAATCTTTCTTCCAGCACTGGCAAAAACTCAGCATAGTCTTTTTGCTCAATTTGCTTTATCGCAGCCTTTGTTTTTCATATCATACTATCATGTCAGAGTATAGTGAATTGATTCCAACCTATAAGAGTATCAAGGAATCGGCCAATCAATTGGGTTTGGAGTTTGATGTAGAGTAAGGCTATTATATTTCGTACCGGAGTGGTTGTTCGGAATTTCCGAACAACCACTCCGAATTACAAGAGCAGATGTAGATAATGTGAATTCAACAAGCGATACTTAAATCTTAGTATTGTTTGCTGTGATAGTATGGTATTATCATCCGTTGGCTTATTCTTCAGAACTAAGAAACACCATTTGCCCAATAGATAAGAAAAACAATGCTGATGTGATGATAAGGACCAACACGCTGTATTCGCCTACTACTTCAATGCTAACGATTTCTACCTTAATTTCATGTTCGGGCTTGGTCGATTCATCGTTGTTGTTTGCAGCGTCTGATATGCTGTTGTTGTTCTGATAATCCTTTTCCATAACGCTTAGTTTGAATGTTTACGCCACAAAGATACTAAAAATATTGATTACTTCGTTTTTTATACGGAGAAATTTTAGCAAAAGAAATAAAACTTATCGTTAAATAGACTTTGTAAGAAAAAAGTGGTTTGTCGGAAATTCCGACAGACCACTCAACATGGTGCTTTAGAGGGGAAAACACAGAGTCTCCAATCTGCTTCACAAAAAGTGCAGAAATTGAGTGAGATTCAGGAATGTTTAGCAAAGAAATTGGCAAAATCAGTCTATTTTTCTTTATTTAACTTCGAAATTGAGTGGAATATCAGAGAAAATCTTTAAATTTGCATTTAAATACAATATTTTGTAAAGAATGGAAGATAGAGAACTATTACAGAAAAGTGCTCCAGAGTTCGAACGCCTCGCCTTTACGGTGTTGGCTATCGAGGCTTCGGCACAAAAAATGGGTATATCGCCGTCTGAAATGAGAAAGCGATTGGATAAGGTGGGGCTAATCAAGAGTCTCATCCAAGATTGCTATGATACTCTACATACAGAGAGCTGGGAAGCTGTAGCGAATGATGTGGTCGAAGCTCTTAAAAATTGGGAAAGAAAAGAATAATGGAAAAGCAAATATTATATCATGGTTCAAATGTCATTGTTGAGCATCCTTTAGTAAGCATTGGCAGAAAGGACTTGGATTTTGGTCCAGGCTTCTATCTCACACCTTTGTTTGAACAAGCTTCCAAATGGGCAGTCCGTATCAAGACCATCAGACGAGCCAAGCAAGCTATAGTGAACACCTTTGAGTTCACTCTACCACAAGACAGCAAGGTAAAACGATTTGGTGCTTACGATAAGGAATGGCTTGACTTCATTGTTGACAGCAGAAGAGGAAAGCAGCCTTGGAGTGGGTATGACATCATTGAAGGAGGAGTGGCTGACGACCGTGTAATTGATGCAGTAGAAGCCTATATCAATGGCTATGCAGATGTTGAGCATACTCTTCGCCAGTTGGTTTATCACAAGCCCAACTATCAGATTTGCATATTGAGCCAAGAGATAGTAGATAAGTATTTGCAATTTAAATCATATGAAAGGATATAATTATGTTGGATTTCTTATTATGGAATAAAATCGCTCGTATCATAAAGCAGTTAGCCGATACGTTACATATATCAACCGACAGGGCATTACAGATATTCTATGACTCTGATGTTTGCCGTATGTTACATGACAAAGAACTTGGCTTACATCTAATGAGTGATACATATATAGTAAATGACTTGATAGAAGAGCTAAGGAATAAGCAATAGCAAAACTATGGATAATAAGAGGAGGAAGAGTGGTTGTTCGGAAATTCCGAACAACCACTCAATATGATGCTTTAGAGATCTTGATTATTCATCTAACCCATGATGAAGCCTGGCTAGCTTGTCATTCCAAAGCCCAAGATTACCAAGGGTTGTTTTAATCTTGATATAGTCTGGATTATTCTTAATTCCTGTTGCTATGCAAACAGAATAAGGTTCCGTTGGCTGACCACTTTGCAGGATGGTTTCTAGACGAGCGTAGAATCTTCTTAATTTGTTATCAACGAGTTCTGCTGGAGTACATTCCTCTGATAACATTTCAAGCCCTTTTTGATTTCGAAGTATCGCATCAAATCTAGGCTTCTTGAACTGTAGGTTGTTCAAGTCGTAATAAAAGACGCTGTTTTTCCCCTTTTCGTCTAGTCCTCTGCAGAGTGCTCCTTGATAAGCAATATGCTTTGCTGGTTCATCTATGAAGGGATTTATCAAACTGATTTTTACAGGATCAGTACTGCTCTTTTTGATATTGCTGGTTTTGCAGCATGGAATAAGATTTCCCCATTCTACCACTTTGTCCGGATACAGACTTTTGGGATAAAAATGGTCTATTTCCATGTAGGAGCTATTCTCGCCAAGCACAACTTCTGAATAGGCACACTTATGGTGTGTCATCTCAAGAAGAGCAGTCTTGATGTATGGCTGGTTCCATACCCGCTTGCTGTGATCGTCGAGAAATATTCTCGTCAAGTCCTCCTGAACTTCTTCTGATAGTTCTACGGGCTTGGTTGATAGTTTAATATGCCTCATGATAATTTCTTAATTCTCTAATTTGGGCATTTAGCATCTGTGCAATAGTTCCATTTGGATTCACTGCATTGATAAGCTTTTTGTATATAGCTTCTGCTCGCTCAACCTTGTCGTCTGATACTGCTTCATCAAATTCATCCATTTCTTTTTTCAGTTGTTCTGATGTGTAGCAGTTATCCACATCCATGATTTCTCCCAGGATTTCCTCCATTTGCCAACCTTCCCAATTGGTATTTTCTTTACGCTCTGCGATAATACCATTGGTCTCTTTGTCACGCTTTAACACATAGAGGTTTATTCCCTCTATTGATTGTACGATGAGTGGGCTGTGGGTTGATACGATGAATTGGGTGTTTGGAAAGAATTCCGATAAATCATGCAACAGGGAACGCTGCCATTTGGGATGTAGATGGAGATCTATTTCATCTATGATGACAACGGCTGCTTCTTTCAGAGGATTGTCGCTATGTGGATATCTGTCAAACATTCTTTTACTGAAATCGAATATCCAGGCTAGCATACATTGGTATCCATAGCCTAACTCTTCAAAGCGGTAACTTCCATCAGAGTACTCAAACTCTATATGGTTGTTGTAATCCTTATCCGTAACAAGCTTGAAACCGTTTAGCTCAGGAAACAGCGTTGAACGCTTGAATATGTTTTCCAGCTGTTTTAATCTTCTGCTTGCTCCCTCTTTGTTTTGCGCTTTGGCTAATTCGAGTTGCAGCAACCAGTCTTCGAAGTTCAGTAAGGAAACATTGTCAGAAAATAGAGAGGCTGAAGAATCCTTAAGCGTGGTGTTAAGTCCCGATTTGTCTGCAACACGAGATACTCCGTATGCATAAATTTTCAGCAGGTCTAACTCTTTTGTAGGATCAACCTGATTTGCATTCGAACTATAAGATAGACTTGTTGGACTTTCTATTTTATAATGATTTACAGTGTCATAAGTGACTTTTCTAAGCAGATTATGGAATGACGTTTTTGTAATATTATCTTTCCCATATTCTGTGTAGATAAAGTTGCACTCAACCCTATAATCTGCATTTCCCTTATATCTTTCAATAACCTTAGGTTGGTATTTTTCCTCTTTGGATAAGTCCTTGGAAATAATTTTGTCACCTAGGCCAACAGCCATGTCAACAAATAGATTTTTGATGTCTGGCTGATTGGTATAATCTGCTTTTACCGGTTCCATGTTGGCTATGGCTTTAAGCAGGTTGGTCTTTCCTGTACCATTGTTGCCTAAGAGTACAGTCCATTGGTAAGCTTGGAATTTCCCATCTTCAGTATTATGTACAAATGAGAACACATTTTCTCCTTTGAAGCACTTGTAGTCCTTCAAGGCGATTTGTTTAATATAAACTTGTGTCTTTTTTTCCATTTTCTTTTATAGCTTAGTGCATAAATGTTTCTGCAAAGATACATATAAAATCTGAAAGTTACAAGAAAAAGGCAAAAAAGTTTTGTTTATGTTTCGTAGCAACTCTAATGAGTGGTTATCTGCATGAATCCAATAGCTGATATATAAATAATTTCCTCTTTTTTATTACCACTATTACCACGCATTATCTAACAACCTGATAATAAGAATGATAAGGCGTGGTAATAAGCGGTTTTTTATTACCACCTGTTACCACTATTACCACGCCTTGCCAATCGTCTTTACGCTTCCTATAAAAAGAAACTATTTCCGAACTACCAGATACTCAGTGCCAAATCTCGTTTTCTTGCATTCCAGTCCATCGATGTTCTGAAGCTCTCTGCCCAATCTCTGCAGACTCGAAACCTGCAGGGATGAGCCGAATTTCTGCTTCAAAATGTCGAAAATGGCGGCTGCCATCATGTATTCGCCCTTTTCCGGGTCATTTGTTGGCTCAAAAACCTCCAGAAAACATTGTTTAATTGTCGAAATCTGCTCAAATTGTCTGTTATATTGCAGGATAACGGCTGTTTCCTGGGCATCGAAATAGGATTTTTCTCCCTGCTCCAGAGCCTGCATCGCCTGCGCATAAAGCTGCTCATAGTTCAATCTGCCACTCACATCGATAGGACCCGTCAGCTCCACACCCAGAAAACGGCGGTTGCCGGATGGGTCGGCAAGAATATCCGTCATGTTGCTCGTGGCTATGAAGGAGGCTAGACGAGGGAACTCCTCTACATGACTACCATACGGGGGCTTGATTTTCACCGTGGGCAGTTGAAGCAGATTCTTCAGAAAACCCTGTTGTATCTGAGGCGAAATCTGATTGAACTCATCCAGATTAATGAGCAGAAACTGTACCATGCCCTGCAACACCTGGCGCTTCTCCGAAAGAAGCAGGTTGTCGGTGAAGCCCCACGACAGTTCGCTCGGTATCAGACGGCGACAGAAGGTGCTCTTGTTGTAACCCTGCTTGGAAATGAGCAGCGGCATCGTGCTGTTGCCGTATTGGCGGCGATAGGAACCTCGCCACTGATCTACCATGCCCAGAAACCAGGTGTAGAACCAGTCTTCCCAATGCGGATTTCGGGTAGGAACGGTGCGGGCGAGGGCACGGATGCGATCCTTGCCGTCCCATTTTCCTACGCAGTCGTAAAGAAAAGTCTCTATCGGATTGTAACTCTTGATATGACTGGAGCCTAGAAAGTTCTTGACATCGTTGATGGTTACATGGATGTCGGCAAGCTGGGTGTCGATGGTCATGCTTTTCAGCATGCGGCCATCCACGGGGTTGAAATCTCCCACCCACGAGTTGTTGGGGCGATATTCCGTGTATTTCATCACGGCATTATAGCGAAACTGGTATCTGCTTTGCAGAAAATTCTTCATCTGCAGGATATCGGCTCTGCCTTTTCTTCCCGATGAGGCTTTCTCGGTTTTCCGGTCCTTGGAATGGGTGGCGTAGGCGCTGCCCACAATCTGACGGAACTCTTCCTCGGTAGCATCATTCCAGTTGTTTCTTCGGATATGGGTGAATGCCTCCTCTTCGCTCATGCCCATGCGGCAGAGCTTGGCGGCAACGGCTGAAAGAAAGGCGAAAAACTGGTCGTTCTCATTAATCCACTTCATGTTGGCTTCTGCCATGTCTGCCTGCGCCTCCTGAACAGCCTTCATGTAAAGAAACTCGTTGTCTTCAAATGCCTTCAGATTATCCACTCGCTTGGGAGCAGCTGCTGATAGTTGGCTGTTTCTGGCGATGCGCATCGCCACTGCCTTGCTGTTATAATAAGGTGAAGCATCCTGCGTGAGCATGAAGCATGATTTCAATGTTGGCTTTTCTGCCTTGAGGATAATCTTGCTCTCAGGTGGAATCTGCGATAGATATAGATTCTTTACAGATTCATATCCGACAAGATAAAGTTGTTCGGCATCTTGTTCGTTTTGTGGAACCAGTCCGCTTTCATCTGCGATGCAAACGAGCACGATGAGGCTTCTGCCGTCGGCTCCCTTGATGGCAGCGAAGGTCATCGGTAGCAGACTGGCGGTTTTCTTCAGGGCATTGATCTCTTCTTCGGTGGTCAGGTTGATGAAGTGGAGCATCATCAGTCCGTTCGATTTCTTGAAGATGAGGCTGCCGCTTTCGTCCTTGCCGAATTCTGCGGCAGGATAAACCTGCTGCCATTGTTTCATGCCGATATAGTTGTGGTAGTCGCCTTCCATGAGTGGTGCACTCATTCTGAAATTGGCGACACTCTGCTTGGCGTCGTCCTTGGCGATGCGTTCCCAAAAACGGTCGATGCTTTTCTGGCTGACCATCAGTTGGTTCTGCCTGTTGATTCTAGTGATGGTAAACTTCATATTCAAGCTAATTATTTGATATAACGATATTTAGAATAGCTTATGACGTATATGTTAAGCTGTAAATGACGTTCTGAACGGTGCTTCGAGCCGTTGAGGAAAGTTACCAGAGCCTTTGCCCAATATTGCCCAAGGCTTTGGGCATTTGTGCCCGAGGCAGGTGGTTAAAAGTACTCGTAGTCACGGGCATGAGTGCTCGCTTTGACGGGCACAAATACCCATGTACGTGGGTACTATCAGAACGTCATTTCTTTTAATAATTAACCTCTTCTGTATATTTATCGAATTTCAGGTTGGTGTATCCACGAGCCTTGCACCAGTTCAGCACATACTGCTGCTGTTCTGGCAAGAGCCCCGTCTGTCCTAACTTATATCTGTAATATGAAGTGTTACTTCCGAAGTAGGAAGTCATGTGGGTTCTGAAACTGCCTCCGTCTTTGCGCTTCAGTTCGTCAAGAAGTTTCTCAAAACCGTATGCCATTTTCATCAGTTGTAGTTGCAGGAAGTGTTCGCACTTATCGTCGTGATAAGCATCGGGAAAGACGGCGTAGCCGATGGTGTGCTCCGGATCTTTATAGGTCACGGATAGATAGCGTGCGCATTGCTGGGCTAAGGGACATTGCTGGTTGAAGCAATAGGTCCATGTGCTGTGACTTTCGCCGTTGGCGAAATAGAGTCTTACTAAATCTGCTTGTGTCATAGTCTCATTATGTTTAAAGTTTAAGAGGGGTTTCACAGGAGTCATGAGCTTCTAGGTGGAATCGGCAAGAACTTTTCTTGCTGGTTGCAAAGATACAAAAAAATGAGTCTGAATGCAAGCTTTTTCCCTATATTTTTATGTTTTTCGAAGAAAATAATGTGTTTTTTGTAGAATCATCCATGTTTTTTCGTTGAAACACTTATGCTTTTCGCCGTAAAATATGCCATTTTCGCTGTTTCGTGGCAATAAAATGGTAATAAGTGGCAATAAAAGACACCCTTATTGCCACGCTTAAACGATTAAATTCCAAATAGTTATCTCGTAGCGTGGTAATAGTGGTATTAAATTCAGAAAAACATTACCATATAAAGATGCTGCTAGCATCATTTATTATCTTATCATAATTATCTGCTTTCGGAATCCTAAAAGCGTAAGTTTTTCTCATTTTATTTGCTTAGATGAAATATTTTCTGTACCTTTGCCCTAGGCAGAAGAAAGTGATTGGTTAAGATATAAACATTTAGATTATGCAATACAAGAATATCATATTCGATTTAGGTAATGTCTTGGTGAAGCTCAATCCGGAAGGATGCATCGGGGCTTTCAAGGCGATAGGAATGGGGGAACTGGCTAATCCGAATCCCGAGAGTGAAGGGATGAAGCTGATGAGCAAACTGGGTGTGGGAATGATTACCACCGAAGCATTCTGCGATGCAGCCCGTGAGTTGACAGGAGCTGATGTGACGAATGAAGAAATCATCGCTGCTGCCAACAAGATGCTGGTGGAGATTCCTGATTACAAAAAGGCGCGACTCCTGCAGTTGAAGAAGGCTGGCTATCACCTCTTCCTCTTGAGCAATACCATTGATATACATTGGGATTATTGCGTGGAGCATCTCTTCCCTTATCAGAACCATGGGGTAGAGGATTATTTCGAACAGTGCTTCCTCTCTCAGCGAATGCATCTGGCTAAGCCTGATGCCCGCATCTATGAGGAGGTAATCAGGCAGGCGAACATCCAGCCCGATGAAACCCTCTTCATCGATGACCTGAAGGAAAACTGTGAGGCAGCCGAGAAGCTGGGCATCCACACCTTCCAGAACGTGAAGTTCGATGATTGGCTTGCACTTCGATTCTGACATACCCGTCAGAATCGAAGCTTTTATTCGTTAAATAATTTTGTGTTAATTTGCATTTTTTTCTGATGAATAATCGCAATAACTCCACACTTTTTCTAACGAATATCTGTAGAAGTCCACACTTTTTCTAACGAATAATCGACAAATTCCCACACTTTTTCTAACGAATAACCAAGGAAAAGGCAGACTTTTTCTCTTTTTCTATTAAAACTTAATATTTGTTATACATTTGAGATTATTCTCTTTTTTCAATAAAATGTTATACCTTTGTGGGCATCGCCATGGTGGTTAAAATAAAAAGAGGGTGTGTCAAAAGTCCAAGACACGCCCTCTTTTTATCTCTTATTTATCCTTTCTGAATATCTTATCCACAACTACGGCGATGGCACCATCGCCCGTTACATTGCAGGCGGTGCCGAAACTGTCCATCGCAATATAAAGGGCTATCATAAGCGCCTGCATATCAGCATTGAAACCCAATACTGAGGCTAGCGGACCGAGTGCTGCCATCACAGCTCCTCCTGGAACTCCCGGAGCTGCTACCATGCAGATGGCGAGCACGAAGATGAAGTTGAGGAAGAGTGGCAGATTGCACGGCAAACCATTGATGAGGCAGATGGTAAGCGCACAGCAGGTAATCTTCATCATTGAACCCGAGAGGTGGATGGTGGCACAGAGTGGAATGGTGAAGCCGGCAATGCCATCGGTAACGCCGTTTTTCAAGGTCTGCTTCAGTGTAACCGGAATGGTGGCTGCAGACGATGAGGTGCCCAGTGCCGTGAAGTAGGCTGGCAACATATTGAGCAACAGCTTGAACGGATTCTTGTGGGACAAGCCGCCTGCCAGCAGATATTCATAAAGTAAGATCACAATATGGAGCACGAGAATCACGAGGATAATCTGTGCGAAGACAAGCAGAATATGGTATGCTTCGCCCGAGAAAGTCATGCCCAGGAAGATGCCGAAGATGTAAAGGGGCAGGAGGGGAATGATGACTTTGGCTATGACACCAGATACGATTTCCTTGAATTCCTGAAAAACGTTCTGCATGGTGCGGCTGCCTTTGTGGGCAATGCCCAGTCCGGCAATGAACGAGAAAACGAGGGCACTCATCACATCTACCATGGCAGGTATCTTGATTTCGAAGAAGGGTTTGAGTTCTTCTACCTTATCTACTGCAACATGGGCAGAATTGGCAATCATGTGAGGGAAGAGCGCCGATCCTGTGCCATAGGCTAGCAGACCTGCCAGGATGGTATCGGCAAAGGCGATGCCCACGGTGGCAAGGAGGAGCTTTCCGGCACCATGACCGATGTCGGCAATGGCTGGTGTAACGAGACCGATGATGATGAGCGGTATCATAAAGCCCAGGAATTGGCTGAAGATACCATTGAAGGTGAGGAATGCTCTGACGGCCGCTTCATTGAAGAAATTGCCGAAAACTACACCCAAGATGATGGCAATGATGATTCTTGCCAAAAGTGGTGTTTTGACTTTTGCCAAAAGTGGCATTTTGATTCTTTTCATATTTGTTGTGTTGCTTTTTGATTGCAAAGGTACGTTTTTTCTTACTAAAATCCAAGGCTTTCATTGTTTTTTAGATGATGATAAGCAAAAAATGCCCCCTTGCTTCACAGCAAGAGGGCACAAACACCAATTTTTCTCGTACATTTAAATGCTTAAATGAATAGTTGATATAAAAGTTAGAGGATTAAATTCCTTGAATATTTGTCAGCTATAAATCATTTATATACCTATTAATATAAGATGCTTATAGCGGAACATACTCCACGAAAGCCTCCATTGCCTCGTAGCAAGCCAGGCCTAACTCATCATAGAGTTGGGCAGTGCCACGGTTGCGGTCCTCGGCACGCTGCCAGAACAAACGCTCGTCGTTGCCCAGGAATGGGGCACTCTCCATCTGTGACTGATGCTTCAGGATAGAGTTACGCTTTGCTCTTAACTCCTCTGGGCTCAATGGAACACACATCTCGATGTTCTCAATCTCCCATTCTGCCCATGCACCACGGTACATCCAGATGCGGCAGTCCTTCAACCACTCAGCACCAGCCTTCTTCTCCTCGTCGATGGCTGCGAGAACAGCGTCGGTACACTTCTTGTGGGTGCCGTGTGGGTCAGCCAGGTCACCAGCTACATAAATCTGATGAGGCTTCACCTCCTGCAACAAAGCTCTAACAATCTCAACATCCTTCTCTGTCATCGGCAACTTCTCAATCTTACCGCTCTCATAGAATGGCAAGTCGAGGAAGTGAACACGGTTCAGAGGAATCTGGTTGTAGGTACATGCTGTGCGGGCCTCGCCACGACGAATCAAGCCCTTGATGGTCAGGATGTCGCGGGTGTCAAAATCGCCCTCCTTCTTGTTGGCAAAGAATTCCTTAATCTCCTTGTACTTCTTAGAGATAACGCTGTCCTTGGAATCAGCGAATATCTGGTTGAAGCCGTTGATGAAGTGCATGAATCTTGTCACCTCCTCGTCACCTACAGCGATGTTACCCGATGTCTCGTAAGCCACGTGAACCTCGTGCTGCTGCTGAACCAGGCGGCGGATGGTGCCACCCATAGAGATAACATCATCGTCTGGGTGAGGAGAGAAGACAATCACCTTCTTTGGGAATGGCTTCGCACGCTCAGGACGATAAGTATCATCAGAGTTTGGCTTGCCGCCAGGCCAGCCTGTGATGGTGTGCTGCAAGTCGTTGAAAATCTTGATGTTGGCATTGTATGCAGAGCCGTAGAGAGCCAGGAGTTCGCTCAAGCCGTTCTCGTTGTAATCCTTGTTGGTCAACTTCAGGATAGGCTTGTGCAGTTTCTGTCAGAGCCATACCAGTGCCGAACGTACCTGCTTGTCGGTCCACTCGCAGTTGGTAACGAGCCATGGATGCTTGATGCGGGTGAGGTTAGAAGCTGCGCTCAGGTCGAGGATGACGTGAGCATTAGGATGAGTCTGGAGGAAACTTGCTGGCAATGAGTCAGTGATGTTTCCTTCTACCACCTGCTGCATGATTTCGGCCTTCTCGTCGCCCCAAGCCGTGAGATATACGTTCTTGGCAGAGAGCAGGGTAGCGATACCCATGGTGAGCGAGCAAGGAGGAATCTGCTCCTTGGTGCTGAAACTGTTCTCCATCTCCTCGCGGGATGTATTGCCGATGAGGATGAGGCGGGTCATCGACTGGATGCCGGAACCAGGTTCGTTGGCAGCGATGTTACCCATTCTTCCGATGCCCAGCAGAGCCACGTCGAGACCGCCGAAAGTCTTGATGCGCTGCTCGTAGAGGCGGCATGTATCCTGCACAGCGTCTTGAGCCACGCTGCCGTCGAGCGTGAAGATATTCTGTGGGGGTCGATATCGATATGGTCGAGGAAGCGCTCCTTCAGCTGGTTGATGCTCTTCAGCGAGCTTTCCTTGGCAATAGGATAGTACTCGTAGGCGTTGAAAGCAACCACGTTTCTGAAACTGAGCTGCTTAGCCTCGCATCTTTTCTGCAATTCATTGTAGATAGGTGTGAGCGAAAGACCTGTGCCCAATGCCATTACATAATACTTACCCTCATGCTGGGCTGCCTTGATTTCCTTCTCTATCTGGTCAGCTACGTAAACTGCACCCTCCACGGAAGAGGCGAAGATGTCGGTGTGAATTTTCTCCATTCTGGAGATTTCTGAATACTCAACGGTAGTCTTTGGCTTGTAGTAAGCTAAAGGCACCTTGTTGAGTACGATCTGTGAACTTAGATTGAGTCTCATTATTCTGGTTTTTAAAGGTTGTAGGGGTGTTCCTTATATTTCTGTAATTCTATTTTATTATAAGTTGTCCTTCTCGATGTCCTTGAAGTATTTGTAGGTGCTAACCTTCAACTCGTCGGTAGCGCTCTCATCGCAAACGATGATGCCGTGCTGGTGAGTCTGAAGCGCACTGATGGTCCAAGCCTGTGTAACAGGACCCTCGATAGCTGCCTGAAGTGCACGAGCCTTGTTGTGGCCGTTGCAGAGAATCATTACCTCTCTGGCTTCCATCACGGTACCTACACCCACTGTGAGAGCAGTGGCAGGCACAGCGTTCATGTCGCCGCCGAAGAAGCGTGAGTTGGCGATGCGGGTATCTGTGGTCAGAGTCTTAACTCGTGTACGTGATGTGAGAGAAGAGAAAGGCTCGTTGAAAGCGATGTGGCCGTCAGGACCGATACCGCCGATGAAGAGGTCGATGCCGCCTGCTTCCTCAATCATCTGCTCATAGTGAGCGCACTCTGCCTCGAGGTCCTCTGCGTTTCCGTTGAGGATGTGGATGTTCTCCTTAGGGCAGTCGATATGGTCGAAGAGGTTGTGAGCCATGAATGAATGGTAGCTCTCTGGGTGAGACTCTGGCAAGCCTACATACTCATCCATGTTGAAGGTGAGTACATGCTTGAACGAAATCTCGCCAGCCTTTACAGCCTTAACGATTTCTGCATACATGCCTACTGGTGATGAACCTGTTGGCAAACCCAATACGAATGGTTTTTCTGCTGTTGGTTGGAAGGCTTTAATGGTCTCCACAACGTGACGAGCTGCCCAGCGAGCTAACTCCTCGTAATTCTTTTCGATGATTACACGCATAGTTGTTTATGTTTTTATTAATAAATAGTTGAAAAGTTTATATTCTATTTCTTTTTTAGAGTCTTTGTAGTGTATGGCACGCTAACTCTTTAACATAAGCGTTGCCTTAATGAATGATTTAACGGTTCAAAGTTAAGTAAATAAATCCATTTTATTAATATTTGCTAGTTAATTAATCTAAATATTTTTTTTAAAGTGCCATTTAGAACATTTCTTTGTGCTATAAATGATGCATCGAGGCGCTATATATAATAAGGTATAAGGGATAAATCTGTTATAATAAATAAACTAATTTATTTAATTGCAATAATGAAAATAATTTCTTTAAAATTTGGTTGATATTAAAAATAGTCGTATATTTGCACCAGAATTTCTAACCAACAATATTTATATATATTACACTAACAATAACAACAACAATGAGAAATATGATTTTTTCAGCAAACATAGGCAAGACATTGTGCCTCGTTACAATGGGTATTTCCTTGCTATCTACAGTACAGGTTGCTGTTGCTATCCCGGCTGTGGCTGCAGAGACACAGGTTGTTAACAGACAGGGCGGCATCACTGTCTTTCCTAATAGGGAAGCACAGTATCGCATTCCTGCCATCGTGGAGTGTAAGTCGGGTAAGTTGATTGCGTTTACCGATCATCGTTACCACAATCAGGATATTGGTGGCGGCCGTCATCTCGACATCGTGATGAAGACCAGTATGGACAAGGGCGCTACCTGGAGCTCTCCTGAGCAGATGGTGGCTAAGGGCGGAAACGGTATTGCTACCAGTTTCGACTGTGCCCATGGCGATGCGGCTGTCGTGGTAGATAAGAAGAGCGGCAGAATCCTCCTGATGTGTGCATCGGGCGGTATCGGCTATTGGGAGTCTAAGCGTGGTCATCTCCTGATGATGGGTAGATACTACAGCGACGACGAGGGTAAGACATGGTATGGCGAGGAAGTGACCAAGCAGATTTACAACCTCATGCCTGAAGTGGAATCTGCCTTCTTTACCAGTGGTAGAATCTGCCAGAGCAAGCAGATCAAAGTGGGCAAGTACTATCGTGTCTATACCGTGTTGTGTACCCGCAGCGGCAACCGAATCATCTATAGCGATGACTTCGGTCAGAACTGGAAGGTATTGGGCAAGAATGTAGCCGAGGCTGCTCCTTATGGAGATGAGGCTAAGGTTGAAGAGTTGCCAGACGGCAATGTGTTGCTCAGCAGCCGTGCGATGGGTGGACGCCACATCAACATCTATACTTATGAGGATAAGAAGACAGCCACAGGCTCTTGGGGTAAGGTAATAGCTTCTGATGCCAAGAATATGGGTGTTGCAGCCCATAAGAACTCTTGCAATGGCGAGGTTCTCATGGTGGATGCCAAGAAGAACGGCAAGAAGGTGAAGCTGCTGTTGCAGAGTGTTCCGGTAGGTCCAGGCCGTAACAACGTAGGTATCTACTACAAGGCATTGGAGACTCCTGCTGATTATGCTACTCCAGAGGCGATTGCCAAGAACTGGGAAGGCTGCTATCAGTTGAGCAACACAACATCGGCTTACTCAACCATGGTTCAGGCCAAGGATGGCAGCATCTACTTCCTCCTGGAAGAGAATGCATTCAGAGATCCTAAAACCCAGCCGGATGATTATTACGATATTCGATTCTATAACCTGAGCATTGAGCAGATAACAAATAACAGATATTGCTAGGGCGGGCGCCCAAGTAGTTATGCGTGGACATACCTTATATTATATAGGTGGAGAACTGAAGCCTGGGCTTCGTTCGCCTGGTATTGTAAAGGTAGATTTACGTTAATGATGATTCGACCTGTATGGTTTCAGTGCCTGGCGAGGCATCTGACCATACAGGTCTTTTTCTTTACTTTGTACTCTTGTGGCAAAATGAAAAGCAAAAGCACTTATTTGCTTTCATTTTGTATTTATGTTTTCTTTTTATTTTATCAAATAGTAAGCAGATAAAAATATAAAGAACAAAAAGTAAGTAATATTAGTTTTATTTAAGCAAAAAGTCGTACCTTTGCACTCGAAATCAAACAAAATGTAATTTAAATAATAGGAGAGATTGACATGAAAAAGATTGAAGCAATCATCCGCAAGACAAAGTTCGAGGATGTAAAGGAAGCATTGCTTGCCGCCGACATCGAGTGGTTCTCTTACTACGACGTAAGAGGCGAGGGCAAGATGCGACAGGCGCGTATCTATCGTGGTGTCATGTATGATACCAGCAGCATTGAGCGCGTGTTGTTGAACATCGTGGTTCGCGACAAGAACGTAGAGAAGACAATTAAAGCCATCCAGAAGGCTGCCCGTACAGGCGAGATTGGTGATGGTCGAATCTTTGTAATTCCTGTAGAGGATACCGTGAGAATCCGTACAGGTGAAAGAGGCGACATCGCACTTTATAATGCGGAGCAGGAGAAATAACGATTGCGGGATGGAAGGAGAGAGAGTAAGTTTTCAGGTAAAAAGAACACTTTAAAGATTTTATGTTATGAGTGTACAGGATTTAGGAATTTCAATAGATACCGTATGGATGCTTTTGGCAGCCATGTTGGTCTTTTTCATGCAGCCGGGATTCGCCCTCTGCGAGGCGGGCTTTACCCGTAGTAAAAACACCGCGAACATCTTGTTTAAGAACTTCGTCGATTTCATGGTCGGTTCCGTTCTCTTCTGGTTCGTAGGCTTCGGATTCATGTTTGGTAGCGATGGCGCCGGATTCATCGGCATGCCTAACTGGGGCGATTTGTCTTTCTACAAGGGTGACCTTCCTACCGAGGGTTTCCTGATGTTCGAAACCGTGTTCTGCGCTACTAGTGCTACCATCGTTTCAGGTGCCATGGCAGAGCGTACCAAGTTCTCCATGTATTGCATCTATTCATTCTTCATCTCATTGATCATCTACCCTGTAGAGGGTCACTGGACATGGGGTGGCGGTTGGCTCTGCAACGGCGAGGCTGGTTCATTCATGATGAACACCTTCGGTGCTGCCTTCCACGACTTTGCAGGTTCTGCCATCGTTCATAGCGTGGGTGGTGTACTTGCCTTGGTTGGTGCCATCTGCCTGGGTCCTCGCTTGGGTAAGTATCGCAACGGCAAGAGCATGGCTATCCCTGGTCACAACCTGATGGCTGCTGCCCTGGGTGTATTCATCCTCTGGTTCGGCTGGTTCGGTTTCAACCCAGGTTCTCAGCTTGCCGCTTCTGGCGAGGTAAACCGTGTAGCCATCAGCCATGTATTCCTTACCACCAACCTGGCTGCCGTATGTGGTGGTCTCGGCACCATGTTTACATCATGGATCAAGTATGGTAAGCCATCATTCTCATTGACATTGAATGGTATCCTGGCAGGTTTGGTAGCCATCACCGCAGGTTGCGATTTGGTAAGTCCGTTGGGTTCAGCCATCATCGGTCTTCTGGCAGGTATCATCCTGGTATTCTCTATCGAGTTCATTGATACCAAGCTTCACATCGATGACCCTGTAGGTGCCAGCTCAGTACATGGTGTATGTGGTATCTTCGGTACCGTGATGACCGGTCTCTTCGCCCTCGATGGCGGTGCCTTCTACGGTGGCGGTTTCGGTTTCTTCGGAGCTCAGTGCTTTGGTATCCTCTGCATCGATCTTTGGGCAGCCGCAACAGGCGTTATCCTCTTCTGGGGAATCAAGAAGATTGCCGGCCTGCGTGTTGACAAGAGAATTGAGGAAGAAGGCCTCGATATCTACGAGCATGGTGAGAGTTGCTACAACTAAAATAACTTTCATATATAAAGAATAGAAGCAGGTGGATGTTTTCCACCGCTTCTTATTATAAACCCGAAAATAAGAGAGATTATGAAGAAAATTTCAGATATGAAGAAGATTTCAGATATGAAGAAGATGGGTGCCCTGGCACTCGGTTTGATGGCATTTGCACCTGCTGCCATGGCGCAGGACAAGGTTGAGACTTCCATTGGCGCTGACATCGTGAGCCAGTACTACTGGCGTGGTCAAGATTTGGGAGCCGTCTCCCTGCAGCCTACCTTGGGCATCGGATACAAGGGATTATCCCTCACAGCCTGGGGAAGCGTAGGACTTTCTCAGCCAGAAGATACCAAGGAGTTCGATCTTACCCTGGCATACGAGACGGGCGGTTTCCATATCGGCGTAACCGACTACTGGTTCAATTCTCCTAACGAGAAGTATTTCGCCTACAAAGCACATGAAACTTCTCATGTCTTCGAGGCCAACGTAGGTTACGATTTTGGTCCTGTAGCATTAAACTGGTACACCAACTTTGCAGGCAATGATGGAGTGAACAAGGATGGCGACCGTGCCTATTCATCTTATCTCGAGGCTACCGCTCCATTCAAGCTGGGTGGTTGCGACTGGGAGGCGAGCGTGGGTGCCGTACCATTTGCCACATCCTTCTATGGTGATGCCAACGGATTTGCCGTAACCCATGTAGCAGTGAAAGCCACCAAGGATTTGAAGATCACTGATTCCTTCAGTGTTCCGGTCTTCGCCCAGGTAGCAGCCAATCCAAGCACCGAGAAGGCGTATCTGGTAGTAGGATTCACCCTGCAGCCTTAAAAGCCAGCTGCGTGGCAGCTAATTATAATAAGATGCCGATAGTTCAGAAATCATGAACTATCGGCATTTACTATAACATGCCCTCTTCTTCTTTTTTCTGGAACGCAAGCCCGCCAGGCGTTCCGGCGGATTTGAAATCCGCCGTCAAAAAATGTTCGACCTATTAAAACCAGGGGATTTGTAATCCCCACCCCCCTCAGACCGTCCGAAAACCTTGTTTTTCTGCAGTTTATCACTATTTTGAGGGCATATAAAGCCCTCTAAGCTAGTCTGGGGACCAGCTCTAAAATTTCGATTTCTAATAAAATTCATAATTGATGTGCTCAAATCGAGCGAAAATAAGTGATAGGAGGTCTAAAAATTAAGTTATGGGGACCTCCTTCTTCCCCTTACGCCATCTTTGCGATCAATTGTGGAACGCCAAGCATAGAGATGGCTCTACGCATATTATAGGAGAGGCAGATGAGGGCCATTTCGGCCTCCACCTTAACCTGTGTCTTCAATAAAAAGTAATATGCCCCTAAGGTTCTCTTCATCGTCCCAAAAGGATGTTCTGAGAGACACATTCTTTGTGCCATCTTCTTCTTATCTAAATGAAGCTTGTATGTCACAATCTTGTGCTCTTTGACTTCTCGTTTCATCTTCGTCTTAGGAGGTTCCTGGTTTTCCTGATGATTACCTGAGTCTACTTTGTAATTCTGAGCTTTCATCACGAGAGTATCCTTGTTGAAGTCTGCTTCTTTAAATGCTGCTTTAGTACACTTATGCGAGCATTTTTTGCAAGCCAACTTATTGCAATAACGGATACGGCCATCCTTCTTCAAGGACTTCTGACGTAATATAGAGCCCTGCGGACAATACACTAAATTCTTAGCAGCATCTCTAACAAAGTAGCCTTGCAGCGCAAGCTGTTTGAGTTCCTCATCAGACATTTCCTTTATATTACTTGATGCCGTACATTCGTAGGATTTACGAACACCAATTTGGGGAGAGTCAAGAATGCCTGCATAGGCAGTCGGTATTTTGCCAGCCTTAAGGCAAGTTTCGAGATTCTCGGGCTTTTTGCTGTTTAGCATATCATCTGTTACGGTAGCTTCTACATATTCAAACTCTACTTCAGCAACATCATCGCCATCTCGCTGTATTACATTAGGGATGATTCCTGCAGCCAAAGCGTTTGCCATGTCTTTTGGATCTTGATAACCCTTGTCGGCAACAACTTCTACTATTTCATGTTCCAAATCATTCTTGGCCTCAGTCAGTGTTTCCGTAATTTCGCCATGATCAGTAGGATTGGTGGTAACATTGTAGGTGGCTATCAGATGACTGTCTGCCTCGACGGCTGTCTGTACATTATAGCCAACGTTAAAACCGTCATTGAACTTCATCAACTTAGAATCAGGATCTGTGAGTGAAAGTTGTTTCTCTCCACTTTCCTCCAGTTGATTACGATATTCTTTGTAATCCGCCTGACGCTTCTGAACCACCTTCAGATTAAGCTCGGTTTCATCCCTGCCAAGCTTACGTTCATCATCGAAGTCGTTCTTTTCCAAATCCTCCAAGTACTGACGCTCATGCGCTTCAAGACGGGCAATACGATCATCAAGCTTATTGAGAGTAAAGTTGTTATCCTTTGAATTTACAGCCTTGAACTTACTACCATCAATAGATAAGTAAGAATGGCTGAAGAGTCCAAAGGAATCCAACTGCTTATTCAATGATTTAAAAACTTTCTTGATAGGCTTCAAATTATCCTTTCGGAAATCAGAAACTGTACGAAAGTCAGGGGTTACCTTGCTTAAAAGCCACATAACCTCGATATTGACAACGCACGCTTTGGCCAACTTTCGAGAAGAACGGATAGAATTGAAATAACCATAAATGAGTAGTTTCAATATGTCTGAAGGGTCATATGAAGGTCGTCCACCATTTCCAGGAGCCTCACGTTTAGTATGATTGAAGCCGAGTTCTTCTAAATTCTGGCTATCTACAAACGCATCAATGTAGCGAACAGGATTATCCTGCTCGATGTACTCGTCCAGACAAGCCGGAAACAATACGTATTGTCTTCTATCTTCACCTTTAATGTACTTCATAAGCGATAAATGTTTGATAGCTACAAAGTTACGAAAATATTTCGAGAAAAGCAAAGATAAAGTGTTAACAATATAGAATATTAGGAGACATTTTGACCGCTATGAGTTTTCAGACAATCTCCCCCAATTTTCTTGTGTAAAATGTTTTCTATCATATTTACTTTCTATTGATTAATTAATATTATTATCATTTTAAGATAATCATTTGCTTCCTATTATTTTAGGTTACAATGGTTTTCTCGTTTACATATCACCTGCAAAAATACAAATATTTTTTGGGCGAAACAAATATTTCATAGAAAACTTTTAAAAATATAGAATAAAATCGGTATTTTAGCTAAAATCTTATAAAAAAGGTCATAAAAGGCTCATAAAAAGCCCCACCAAGAGTTCCGCAGGATTTGAAACGTAAGCGATAGAATCCAGACAGGCGTTGAGTCAAGGCGAGTGAGTCCGTAAGGCGATAGCCCACGTAAGGTGAGTGAGTCCGTAAGGCGAGTGAGTCCGTAAGGCGCCGCCGGATTTGCAATCCGGCGTAAAAAAATGACCCAACCTTTTTAGGATCTGCGGATTTGGAATCCGCAGCAAACAAGCTTGAAGAAAAGATTGGGGGGATTACAAATCCCCAGGTTTTAAGAGGTCGAACATTTTTTTACGCCGGATTGCAAATCCGGCGGAACGCCTAACGGACTCACTCGCCTAACGGACACAAATGCCTAACGGGGGCAAACGCCTAACGGAAGCAAACGCACGGCGGAAAAACGGGGAGCAATAAAATACGAATATCGCTGAAAGGAGTGATGAAAAGCAGGAAACGAGCAGATTAAAAAAAATGCGAATTATCACAACAAATACAAGAATTTCAAACAAAAATCAAAACTGGACGGAAAACTTTTTTCAATACCTTATGTACTATAGGTATGAAGTATTGAGCTTTTTGGACATGTCATATTTTTTTAATTCTTTTGTAGTGCGTAAGGCAAAGTCGCCTTCGCATAAAAAAAAGAATTATGAAAAAAAGAAAAGGAAAACCCGATGACTCATTGGGCTACATCTACATCACATACGATGCAGAGATGGGTCAAAATGACCCAGGCTACATAACAAGATGGGACTTTCAGAAAAAGGTGAGCAACAGAGTTAGCCATTTTGTACGAAAATTGCATAAGCACTTTGGCATACACAAAAATGTCTTTGAAATGACTATGAACATGAACTACAGTACAGGGAATAAATACTTCGACATACCCGAGGATTGCTGCCTCTCGAGAGATGCCATCGAGCGTATGGCTGTGTGCATTATCCTGTTGGAGCCGCCGCTCAACGAAGTGTCTGAATTTAAAGATAGCTGCAAGAAAGAAGGAATCAACTTCAAGGGAGTGATTCCTGCTATGACTGATAAAGATTTCGAAAATATGAGAACAGAGTTTCGCAAGACATTCGGCCCATTTGGCGAATATCTGACAAAAGATATCAAGAGCATCGAGGTGGTCAACAACCTGAATAAATTCTACTTCAAGAAATTCAATACGAAAAATCAGAAATATAATGACAAATAACACGACTAGCTATGGAGGCGACTTCACTATCAAGCCGCTCACCACCAGCATCGACATCATCACCGAGCGCCAGCTTCTCGCCTCCTGGACGAGAGCCGGGCTCACCGACGGACAAATACGCAAGATGCTGATGCTCTATCTGGGCGAACCTGCATGGATGAACCTGGAAAAGATGTACACCTGCAACATGTTCAACAACATTGCAGAAGGACTCAAATTCCACAGCAAAAGCGATTTCATCGAAATTCTGATTCGCTGCAAGGGATTCGGATTTGTATGGAAGGACGATTCAGCCCTTCATAACATGAAGAACCTGTTGGCTTTCTACACTCCCATCTGGCATCAGCCAGCCGAAGGAGAAATGGAAAACATGCAGGATTCGCAGGAAAATATGCAATCCGGTGGGTGCTATAATATTATTAATATTAATAAAAAGAAAAATATAAAAAAGAAAAATATCATCAATAAAGATAGCGCCCACCAGATTGCAAATTCTGCCGAATACCGACAACTGGTGGAAACCACGGCTAGGGCGCTGCTTGCCTACGTGCGCACCAACCCCGATGCCTACGCCAACGTGGTGAAACCCGTGAACGATGCTACCGAGAAAATGATGGTGGGACTCTACAGCGACCCTGATGCCGCATGCCCCACCAACATAGCAACGAACCAGTTCTTCAACAGCTATCTCTATCCCTATCTGCTGAACAACAGCAATCGCATGATGAGCATCCATACCATAGAGGGACAGAGCTGCTGGCTCAAGAACCTGATTAACCAGGATTTCATGCAAAAGAAGATATTGCAGGCCATCGCCGATACGAAGGTGTATCTGGCACAGCATCCCGGGGAGATGATCCGACAGAACCGTCCCTTCTCCAAGTTCGAGTATCAGGACCCGGAGTCGAAGCAGAGATTCTACGACACCCTGCTGCCCGATGGTTCCATCGCACAGCACCGCATCCCGCTGGATGCCCCTCCACGACCATCCGACCAGGCCACCTGGAGCAAGTTTACACACGAATGGAAGACGGAAAAAGCAGAAAACACGCCGAAGACGGAAAAAGACGCCGAAGACGGATAAGACGGAAAAGATGTAGAAGACTAAAAGATGATATAGCTGATATATAAAACAACAACTATACTGATTTTTTGAATTTTAATATATAATTTATGATTAGCAATCAACAACTTAAAGTGAGAGAGAAGCCACGTTACTATGCAACCGACTTCCCCGAAATCTTAGAGAAAATCTCGGAAGAGAAAAGAGAACTCTATCTCAAATACCAGAAGCAATTCAATGGTATCGGAAAGGATTCCTTCAGAAATGATTCATCTTCTGCTGGTTCCTTCGGAAACAATCCATCATCAGATGGTTCCTTCGGAAACGATTCATCTTCTGATGATCCTTCCGGAAAGGTGACCCTGGCTCAACTCCGAAAAATGACGGAGGATGCCATCAGGGAGATTCCCAAGCAGCCCGTCAACATCAGAGTGACATGCCCTGCTTGCGGAAAGAGACACTGCTACGTGAGAAGAACCGACGGAGCTGCCCACTGCTTCTCGTGCGGATGGGGCGGACAACTGGATGAGCTCAAGGCACTGAGCAAGAAATACCAGCATGGCACCGACGGCAAATTCTACGCCGAGACACAGAAGCCGAACGGCAAGAACATGCCGGAAAACTATGTGCCGATGAACACCGACGACTACAAGGAAATAGATGCCGCCACCCGCTCATGCCTCTACCCCGTGTATCCCTTCGACAACGCCGAGGAACAGGCCAAGTTCATGGAGCACTTCCATCCGGCCAACGTTACACTGAGAAATCCCAAGGCCAAACTGCTGCTCACACCCGAACGCATCCTCTCGCTGCAAGGCATGGTGCAGAGATACATCCAGGCCATGAAACTCTCGCCCGAGGTAATCAGGAAAGAGGGCGTGATGTGCGCCTGGATCATGCAGCCCGTGAACGAAGCCAAGAGCGAAGACCCTAAGGGCGTGGAGGAATTCCCTGCCATCGTGTATTGCAACCGCCTGTTCGGCAAAATCATCAACGCCAAGTTCCGCTCCGTGCAGCAGGACCCCATCACCGGCGAATGGAGCAAGGGATTCTTGCAGATTTCGCCTACCAAGCCCTGCGCCCCATACGGCATCGAGAGCATCAACGACCTGCGCCCCGACGCTGAAATCATCCACCAGATCATCATCACCGAGGGCGAGAAAGACCGCCTCACTCTGATGAGCTGCGGATACCCCTACGTGCTGAGCGTGGCCAACGGTGCCGGAACCAACATTGCCGAGAGCCACGAGGCATTTGAAGAATGGATTCTGCAAGCCGAGGAAATCGTGATATGCGGCGACGGCGACCGTCCGGGAAGAATGCTCGTCAAGGCGCTTGCCGACCGATACCAGACCCGTGCCAAGGTGGCGAGCCTGCCGTGCGGAAAGAAGGATATCAGCGAGGTGTATGAGGCATTCGGATGCAACGAGGTGAGACGCATCATAGAGGAAGCCAAACCGGTGAACGAAGGCGATGTATATGACCTGGAGGAGAACTCGGATGAGGTGCTCGACATCCTGATGGGCAACTACGACCATGGCTACGAGGTGGGCATGGGCCGACTCACCGACCACATCTTCCACCCCACTTCGGATGGCGGACTCATCATCCTGACAGGTCGCCCGAACTCAGGAAAGACAGATTTCCTCAACTGTCTGATGTCGCATCTGATGTACCACTGCAACAAGCGAGTGGCCTTCTTCTCGTTCGAGAAACCTATCAAGGGTAAGCACGTAAGGGAGATAGCACGCATCATGATGGGCGTGGAGAACACGGAGAACATGGACGGCATGCAGACCTTGGAGGAGGCACGCAGCGAGAACCGCAAGATGCTGAGTTACCTGACCCGTCACATGGTGGATTTTGACACCAAGAGCCGTCTGCCCGACAGCAACTACATCACGAGTCTGGCAGAAACGGAGATGCAGCGCAAGAAGCAGAAGATAGATTATCTGGTGATAGACCCTTACGTGTTCATCAACGTGACGGAGGGCGGCAACCGTGCTACGGAGACGGAGAAGGTGAGGCTGATGCTTACCCGCCTGCAGCAGTGGAGCCGTGCGCGCCATATCTGGACGGTGGTGGTGGCGCACCCAAGAATTCAGTATAAGGATGGCCACGAGGCATTTCCGCCACTCGACCTCTACTCCATTGCGGGCAGTGCGCAGTGGGCCAACCTGGCCGACTATCTGTTAACGGTGACTCGCGTGAACAAGCCCGAGGAGGGCAAGACTTTCTCTATCGTGGAAATGCTGAAGGTGAGAGACCAGGAATTCTGCCGTCCGGGCAAGGTGTATTACATGAGGCAGCCCTGCGGCAGATACGACGAGCGGGAGTCGGAAGACGAGTGCATAGCCGAGGTTCTGCACGGCAAGATATTGCCGAAGGACGAAGAACCCTGGAGGATGAGGGGGATAGTTGATAGTTGAGAGTTGAGAGTTTATAGTTGAGAGTTTATAATTGATAGTTTATAGTTAACAATCTTATTTTTTAAGATGATACGCCTATGACAAGAGAAGAATATAACGAGCTGAAGGCCCGTGCGCACGACCTGATGCTCGAAGACTACGAGTGGATGTTGCAGCAGGAGCCTGAGAGATATCAATGGGGGCATCCCCAGTGCTGGCTCATCGAGTTTGTTCACGATGTGAGCAATATAGCTACGCAGAAGAATGTAGATGAGGAGGACCTTTGTGATGCGTGGCACGACAACCAGTTTCGCAAGAAACCTCTGTGCCAGCTCTACGAGGGTTTCTTTGCGCAGGTGGGCGTTGCTGTGCCCCAATATCCATCCAAGGCGCTGAGCAAACTGAGAGCCATGGAGCAGCGCCACCGCATCTTTCCCGACAGCATCACGCTGTTTTATATGAAAGAGATTCAAAAGAATCCCAATTGCCGCATCATCGAGCTTCTGATGGAAATGAAGGGCGGATGAAGCCAAATTGGTGTTGGCATCGATAGGATTCGAAAATGAAGTAAGGCTCATTTGGAGTTGGAATAAGCCTCAGATAAACGTTACGTGAGCCTCATTCCGAGTTGGAATGAGGCTCATTTCATTTGGGTACAAATGTCACCCATGATGTCACCCACGATGTCACCCATGGTGTCACCCACGATGTCACCCACAATGTCACCCACAATGTCACCCTGAAACTATTGACAAGAAGCGATTTTTTTTGTATCTTTGCAGTGTAATTCAGAAGTAAAATCTAATGCGTATGGAACAACACACACAACTGGAAATGGAGAGGATGCAGCAAATGCTCCTCTCCTCTCACTTCACCCTCGGAGAATTTCTCCGTTCGGGTACCGCCATCAAGTATGGCATCGACAACACGCCGCAGCAGGCTATGGTCATCACCCGACTGATGATGCTCTGCGAGCAAGTTTTGGAACCCCTGCGTCAGCATTTCGGCGTCATCACCATTACGAGTGGTTACCGCTGTCCGCAGCTCAACCTGGCTGTGCACGGTGTGCCTGGCAGTCAGCACACACTGGGCGAGGCTGCCGACATCTTCATCCCCAACGATGAGATTCTGAAGAAGTATGCTGACTTCATTGAGCACCACTGTCATTTCGACCAGATGATATTGGAGCCTCGTGGCGCCGCCCCCGGCAAGCAGCGCTGGCTGCACGTAAGCTACACCATGCGGCGGAAGAACCGTTATCAGATTTTATCCTGACTATCAGGAAGTTATTATCATTCTAGAGTTTTTAATGATTTAAGAAAGGAGATACTATGAAGAAAGAGACATGGAAAACAGTGATTCAGATTGTCATCTCAGTGCTCACAGCCATCGCCACAACACTTGGCGTTAGCTCGTGCATGAGCTGATAGCAATCAAATTCCGAGAAAGAAAAGAACAGATATTTTTATTAACCTTTTAAATCTTTTTATTATGAGTGTAAAGTACAGAAAAGTGAAGAACAATCGTAAGGGTTCCAAGACCCAGGGTAAGATCTACGGCAAGGCCGTAGTGGATGGCGTAATCCACACCAAGGAAATCGCCGAGAAAATCAGCAAGCGATGCACCCTCACCGAGCCAGACATCATCGCCGTGATCAATGCGCTGGAAACTGAGATTGCATACGGCCTCGCCGACAGCAAGCGCATCGTGCTCGATGGCTTCGGCTCCTTCAAAGTGGGCATCAAGACCACACCTGCCGACTCCCCAAAGAAGTTTGGAAACGGCAACATCGTGGGAATGCACGTCAACTTCCTGCCAGCCGTTGAGATGTACATGAACAAGCGTATGAAGTCGATGCTCCGCAGCGTGAAGGTGGAGGAGATGACGGAGTACAACGGCCTGGAAGACGAAGAGGACGACAACTCCGGAAACGGCGGAGGCGGAAACTCCGGCGGCACAGGTAATGGCACCGGCGACAAGAATCCTGGCAGCTCTGGCACGGAAGGAGGCGGTTCTAACACCGAAGGCGGCAATACCGAAGGTGGCAATACCGAAGGCGGCGGTTCCGGCAGCGAAGGCGGCAACGTAAATCTCTAGATGGCGGCAACGCCCTGACTGTCATCCCAGAGAACCTTAGTACTTAATCTAAATTCCTTGAAAAGGCGACGAAGTCTTAATTGGCTTCGCCGCCTTAATTTTGTTTAATTTCGGAAATAATATATCTAAAAAGAGAAAAATATTTGGTAATTACAAGTTTTCTGAGTATTTTTGCAGTCAAATAACATAAAAAAGTGTGGAATCTTGCACTTTTAATATAAAAAATGTAGAGTCTTGCACTTGGGTAAATATAATATAAGGAGAAAATCAATGAGAAGATATTCAAAATTCATACCTGTCATTGGGATAGCATTATCAACCCTGACATTCACCTCTTGCTTCAAGGATGAACCCCTCAATGCCGAATGCGACATTGAGCAGGCTTTCATTGCTACCAACGGACAGTGGGAAAACTGTTTCCTCAACGCCACTGATACTCTCAAGAACGTGATGTCAACAGACCAGGAAATCAGCTTCCTCGTGAAACGTGGCACCGACCTCAGCCACTTCGCCCCGAAGTTCAACCTCACTCCAGGCGCTACCCTATCGCCGGCCAACGGTTCGGAACAGGATTTCACCAACGGTCCGGTCATCTACACCGTTACATCGGAAGATGGCAACTGGAAACGCCAGTATAAGGTGAGCTTCACCTTCCCGCCCGTTATCTACGAAGAGATGAAGTACGACTTTGAAAACTTCTTCCTCAACGAAAACAAGCCTATACACAGATATTATGTTTGGAGCGACAAGAACGATGATGGTACGCTGGCCAACAACTGGGCCACCGGAAACCCGGGCTTCAACATGAGCAAGGGTTCGGCAAAACCGAATGAATACCCTACCGTCCCCGTGGAAGAAGGCTACGACGGCGCCTGCGTGAAACTCACCACCTGCGACACCGGAAGCTTCGGTTCGATGGCCAAGATGCCTATCGCTGCCGGCAACCTCTTTATAGGTAAGTTCGATGCCACCCAGGCACTGAAGGATGCCATGAAGGCAACCCAGTTTGGCGTGCCGGTAAGTTTCAAGCCTACCAGATTCAGCGGCTACTACAAATACAAGCGTGGCGATGTGTTCACCAACCGCCAGAAGAAGGTGGTGGAAGGCAAGAAAGACTACGGCACCATCTATGCCGTGTTCTACGACAACCACGACGAGGAGGGCAACAGCGTCGTGCTCTATGGAGACAACGTGCAGACCAGTCCACAGGTAGTGGCAATCGCCATCTTGCCTGACATCGACGACACTGCCGAGTGGACCCACTTCGACATCGACTTCATCTACAAGAAGGAGGTGGATGTGCAGAAGCTGAAGAATATGGGCTACAGCATGGCCATCGTCAGTTCATCGAGCGTAGAAGGCGCCTCGTTCATGGGAGCCATCGGAAGCACCCTGTGGGTTGACAAATTCCGCATCACCTGCGAAAAAGAATAAGAAGATTCAACAAGAAGATTCTTATAAAGAAGATTCAACAAGAAGATATAGAGAAGATTTACAAAAAAAAAGAAGACAAGACAATGAAAAAGTCATTCATTATATCAGCCGCAGCCCTATCCCTCTTTGCCCTTCAGGCACGGGGAGAGAAGTTGGGAGAACTGCTCCACCACTTCACCTACCAGGCGCGCATCGGCTACAATCTGGGTGGCACTGCCCCTATCGGCATGCCAGCCACCATCCGCACCCTTCACTGCTATACGCTGCAGCCTAACCTGCTGCTCGGCATCGACGCCCACTATCCCCTGGATAACAAGTGGGGCCTGATGTTCGGTCTCCACTTCGAGGGCAAGGGCATGAAGATTGATGCGGGTGTGAAAAACTACCACATGACCATGGTGAAAGGTGGTGAGCAGCTGGAAGGTATGTTTACGGGCAACGTGATAACAAAGGTTGACCAAAGCCTTGCAACCATCCCAGTGCAAGCCACTTACGACGTTAGCGAGAAGCTTCGCTTGAAGCTGGGTCCTTACTTCTCTTATGTCACCGCACATAAGTTTGAGGGCAATGCCTACGATGGCTATCTGCGCCAGGGCGACCCTACGGGACCTAAGGTTGAGCTGGGTCATGAGGATGGAGAGCGTGGCGAATATGACTTTTCGAGCGATATGCGCAACTGGCAGTTTGGCATTGATGTGGGTGCCGACTGGTATTTCTCGAAGCGCTGGGGAGCCTATGTGGGCCTTACCTGGGGCTTATCAGAGGTATTCAGGAAAGACTTCCACGTGATAGAGCAATCGATGTATCCTATCTATGGTACCATCGGATTGAGCTATCAGCTGAAATAGGAAATCATCTCCAGAATATACTATATATAATCATGTATAGGAAAGGAAATTCAATTATATCAAAATAAAAGAAAGGAAAAAATTATGAAGAAAATTTTTACTTTAGTAGCAGCAGCGCTCTGCTCTATGTCGATGATGGCAAAGGACTACACCTGCCCTCTCGTGATTAACATGATGGGAACGGACATGCCTGTGGACGACATCAAGGTGAGCGTGGATGAGCAGAAAGACGGCAAATACACCATGAGCCTGCTCAACTTCAAGATGAACGATTTCATGCAGATTGGTAACATCGTTATCAAGGATGTAGAGGCTACCAAGTGTGGCAACGTGATCATGCTCAATGCAGCAAGGGATATCCAGATAACCAAGGGTGACGATGAGAACGTAGAATGGATGGGACCAGGTCTCGGCAACGTGAACATCCTCCTGAAGGGTGAACTGAAGGGCGACAATTTCAACGCCTACCTCAATATTCCATTGGCTGGCAACATGATTGTTGGCGTAAAGCTCGGCAAGAATTGCAACGAAATGGGTCAGTTGCCAAACGCCGGTTTCGAGAATTTCCACGAGGCAACCTATGGCAGTGCCAAGAGCCAGGAGCCTAACGGATGGCACTCTTTCATGAGCTCTACGGGCAGCATGGCAAGCATGGTTTCAGCAGCTGTACATACCTATGCATCTTCTGAGGTGCGCGAGAACGCAGCAGCAGACAACAAGCAGTGTGTAAAGATTGTTTCTACTCCTGTAAAGTTCATGGGCATGGTTGTGGCTTCTGCCAACGGTACCATCACCACCGGTCGTCTGAAGGCAGGCAGCATGACTGCATCAAGCAAGGACAACTGCTCATTCCTGGATTTCAGTTCTACAGGTGTGGATGCCAACGGCGATCCATTCTATGCTGTGCTCAACAACAAGCCTGATGCCATGAAGGTTTGGGTGAAGTTCAAGGCTGGCGACGGCAACAAGAATCCTAAGGCTACCATCAGTGCCCTCTTGACCAACGGCAATATGGTTCAGGACCCAGAGGATGACAAGTATGCAGCCAATATCATCGGCCGTGCCCAGAACTCTTCTATCGAGAGCAAGGACGAGTGGCAGGAGATTACCATCCCATTCACCTACGATAATGAGAATGAAATGCCTAAGGCAGCCCTCGTAACCATGTCAACCTGCGCTGTGCCAAGCGGCGGCAGCAAGAGCGAGACCAACCCAGACGTATTGTATGTGGACGATGTGGAAATGGTTTACAATGCTGATGTAAAGAAGATTACCATGGACGGTGAGGACATTACAAATAAGTTTGATGAAGCCGGCGAGTTGGAGATTGAAGGCTACACTAAGAATTTGGATATCAACAACTTCCAGTTGGAGGCTATCGGTGCCGGTGCCTACGTTACCAAGAAGATTACCGCTGATGGTTTTGATACCTACGTAAGCTTAACCGTTACATCTAACGACTTGAAGAATTGCGTAACCCGCACCATCACCTTCAAGGATTACACCACCACTGGTATCAAGAACCTTGAGACCATCACCTTGCCTAATGGCGTGAAGGCCATCTACAACATGGCTGGCCAGCAGGTTACCAGCATGCAGAGTGGCCAGGTTTACATTGTGAAATACACCAACGGCGAGAGCAAGAAGATGATTAAGAAGTAGTTAATCAAGAAATAGTTGATTAAGAAATAAAAGTTTTAATAAACTATAGATAAAAGGCATGCGCCCCACTCCGGGACGCATGTTTTTTTATATATGCGTAACTGCTGAATGGAAGCTAGAGAAAACAAAAATCCCCAGCCATCAAATGAATGATAGCTGGGGATTCAATCTTTTCAAAATCTAGAGGCTAAACTCCCTATGTGTTATCACTAACACGATAAAAAATTTAGCGCTGGATTTACTTCACCTTAGCAACGATAGCCTTGAAAGCCTCAGGGTTGTTAACAGCGAGGTCAGCGAGAACCTTACGGTTGATCTCGATACCTGCCTTGTGAAGAGCACCCATCAACTGGCTGTAGCTCATACCATCGAGGCGAGCAGCAGCGTTGATACGCTGAATCCACAATGCGCGGAATGTGCGCTTCTTGTTACGACGATCGCGATAAGCGTAGGTAAGACCCTTCTCCCAAGTGTTCTTAGCTACTGTCCATACATTCTTGCGAGCTC
>ERZ773186.631-NODE-631-length-32724-cov-4.042272_pt1 | contig 32724 bp, 38 predicted proteins | sample MGYA00581000_ERZ773186 | MGnify/ENA primary metagenome ERZ773186 (study PRJEB29015, sample SAMEA2737752) | human gut metagenome | biome: human gut; feature: human-associated habitat; material: faeces | place: China | collected 2012 ...
GGATGGTCACGAAGTCAAGGAGGTTTTCGGGCGAGTTGTTGCCGATGTTATATACTTTGTATGGGGGGATGGGCAGTCCGTCCTCGCCGTTCTGCTTTTCTGGGGCGTGCTGCATGATACGGACCACTCCTTCCACGATGTCATCGACATAGGTGAAGTCGCGCTTGCAGTTGCCATAGTTGAAAATCTTGATGGTCTCGCCTTTCACCAGTTTGTTGGTGAAGCCGAAGTAAGCCATGTCGGGACGGCCGGCGGGGCCATAGACGGTGAAGAAGCGCAGGCCGGTCGAGGGGATGTTGTAGAGCTTCGAGTAGGCATGGGCCATAAGCTCGTTGCTCTTCTTGGTGGCGGCGTAGAGGCTCACGGGGTTGTCTACCTTGTCGTCTGTCGAATAGGGCACCTTCTTGTTGCTGCCATAGACGGATGATGACGAGGCATAGACCAGATGCTCCACCTCGTGGTGGCGGCACGCCTCGAGGATGTTGTAGAACCCTATGAGGTTGCTCTGGATATAGGCGTCTGGATTGGTGATGCTGTAGCGCACGCCTGCCTGGGCGGCGAGGTTGACGACTACGGATATATGGTTGTGCGTGAAGATGTCCTCCACGGCGGCCTTGTCGGCGATGGAGGCGTGGACAAAGGTCCAGTCGCGCTGCAGCGACTCTATCTCCTTCAGGCGTTCATACTTGATGTTAACATCGTAGTAGTCGGTGATGCTGTCGATGCCGATTACCTTGATGTCCTTGACATCATGGAACAGGCGCTTGACGAGGTTGCTGCCGATAAAGCCGGCTGCGCCTGTGACGAGGACGGTCTTGCCCTCGAGGGTTACGTTGTATTCTACCATTGCTGTTTACTTGACGATTCCGGGATATTGTTGTTGTACTTCCTCATAGCTCTGCAGGTTGCCGATGTCATAGCGGCGGCCGGGCATCTCCATGGCATGGACGGCGGTATGGCGGCAGAGCCAGGCGATGAAGCTGCCGGGGGCGTCGGTGCCGCAGCCGTCGGCGATGGCTGCAGGGATGCGGGCGGCATCTTCTGAGGTGTAGTAGTAGAAGGGTGGACACACCCAGTGGCTCTTGGGCTCTGCGGGCTTCTCTTCCATGGACATGATGCGGTCACTGTCGTCGATTTCGAGCACGCCGCACTTGTGGAGGCGTTCCTCATTAGTTTCTTGGAAGCGCATCACGCAGCTGGTACGCTTGGCGTCGGCATAGCGCACGAAGTGCTGCAGACTGAAGTCGAGCACATTGTCGCCGGCTATCACGAGCATGTCGCCCGTGAGGCCGAGGCTGTCCACGGCAAACCGGATGTCGCACACGGCGCCGAGGCGGGTCTCGTTGGTCGACGTGCCGTCATCGACCACGGTGATTTTCTGGCGTTTGCCTGCCGCCCACTCCTGGAAGTGGCGGGCAAACTTGTGGTTGCTGATTACGATGTATTCGTCGACAAGGCCGGCGCCGTCGATGTCGTCGACGAGCCAGTCCAGGATGGTCTTGTCCTGCACCTTGAGGAGGGGCTTGGGGAAGTTTTCGGTCAGGGGATAGAGCCGCGTGGCATAGCCTGCCGCAAGAATAAGACACTTCATTGCTGTTTTCTTTAGAGGATTAGGCCGTCGGCGCTGTGGCAGACGACGTACTGGTATTTGCCCCGGAGTTGGGGGAAGGCGCGCAGGTACTGTTCTTCCACCTGGCGCCCGATGCTCTCGCTGTAGGCGGGGTCGATGAGGGCCATGCAGCATCCCTTGAAACCGGCGCCTGAGAAGCGGCCGCCGTAGATGCCGTCGGTATGGGTCATGATGTCGTAGAGGGTCTTCAGCTCGGGCGAGCCGGTCTCGTAGTTGTAGATGCTCGAGTGGCCGCTCTCGAAGCTCAGGCGGCCGAAGGTGTCGAGGTCGCCGCGGCGCCAGGCTTCGGCGCCCTGTTCCACGCGCGCGAACTCGGTGTACCAGTGTTCGGCTCGCTTGGCCCAGTTCTCGGGCAGGCGGTGGCGGTACTCGCGGAACACTTCGACGGGGACCTCGCGCAGGTGGGTATCGTCGAACTTGCCGTACTCCATGCCGGCGAAGGCCTTGAGGGCGTAGGCGGCGCTGCGGCACTCGTCGACGCGCATGTTGAACTTGCTGCCGGCGAGGGTGCGCTCCACACCGCTGAAGAAGATGGCGATGGCATAGGGCTTCATCGCAGGATGGGTGGGGATGAGCTCATAGTGGTTGTCGAGGGTATCGAGATAGAGCAGATGGTCCTTGCGCGAGAAGAGCTCGCAGCTCTGGTCGAGCTTTCCGGAGCTTACGCCCACATAGCGGTTCTCTACAGCCACGGCCATCTCGATCATCTCGAGGTCTGTGAGCCTGATGCCGTTCACACGGCAGAGGGCGCTGAGGTAGACGAGCGTCACGGCTGCCGATGACGACAGGCCGCCGATGGGAAGGGTGCCCTGGATGACTCCGCAGAGGCCGACGCTGAGCGGATGGCGCATGCCCAGCTCGAGGGTGGCACCGCGCAGGTAGTCGGCCCAGTCGTTCTGGCGCACCTCGGGCACGCCGTGGATGTGCCACTGGGCGCGCTTGTCAAACTGAAGCGAGCAGAGCTCGATGACGCCGTTGTGCTTGGGTTTGTAGGCGAGATGGATGCCGCGGTCGATGGCCAGCCCGGTAATCTTGCCCAACTGGTGGTCGCTGTGGGCGCCGATGGGGCACACGCGGTAAGGACAGAAGGCCATGCCTTCGGGATCCTTATGGTAGAGTTCAAAGAACTTCTCTTCACATTGTAGCATAGTCGTTGCGGGGTTATGGGGGTCAGTCGCGGCCGAAGATGTCGCGGGTGTATACCTTGCCGGCCACGTCGTCGAGGCTCTCGTCGTAGCGGTTGGCGATGATGGCCTTGGAGCGGCGCTTGAACTCGTCGAGGCTGTTGACGACCTGGCTGCCGAAGAAGCTGGTGCCGTCTTCGAGCGTGGGTTCGTAGATGATGACCTCGGCGCCCTTGGCCTTGATGCGCTTCATGATGCCCTGGATGGCTGACTGCCGGAAGTTATCGGAGTTGGACTTCATCGTGAGGCGGTAGACGCCGATGACGCACTCGTGCTCCTTGGTGGCGTCCCACACGGCGTTCTCGTTGTAGTAGCCGGCCTTGCGTAGCACGGCATCGGCGATGTAGTCCTTGCGGGTGCGGTTGGACTCCACGATGGCGGTCATCATGTTCTGCGGCACGTCCTGGTAGTTGGCCAGCAGCTGCTTGGTATCCTTGGGCAGACAGTAGCCGCCGTAGCCGAACGAGGGGTTGTTGTAGTGGCTGCCGATGCGGGGGTCCAGGCCCACGCCCTCGATGATGGCTTTTGAGTCGAGACCTTTCACTTCTGCGTAAGTATCAAGTTCATTGAAGTAGCTCACGCGGAGGGCGAGGTAGGTGTTGGCGAAGAGCTTCACGGCCTCGGCTTCCTTCATGCCCATGAAGAGGGTGTCCACATCGGGCTTGAGCGCGCCTTCCTGGAGGAGGGCGGCAAAGGTGCGGGCGGCTTCCTTGAGCATCTCCACATCGGTGACCGACTCGATGGCGCGGTTCTCATCGGCAAAGTCGGGATGCGACATGATCTTGGGGTAGCCCACGATGATGCGGCTGGGATAGAGGTTGTCGTAGAGGGCTTTGCTCTCGCGCAGGAACTCGGGCGAGAAGAGCAGGTTCAGTTTCTTCACGCCGCGCTGGGCGTACTTCAGGTAGAGGCTGCGGGTATAGCCCACGGGGATGGTGGACTTGATGACCATGACGGCATCGGGATTGACCTCCAGAACCAGGTCGATGACTTCCTCGACATGGCTGGTGTCAAAATAGTTCTTTATGGGGTCGTAGTTGGTCGGGGCGGCGATGACCACGAAGTCGGCGTCGGCATAGGCCTGACGGCCGTCGAGAGTGGCGGTGAGCTGCAGCGGCTTCTCGGCCAGATAGCGCTCGATATAGTCGTCCTGGATGGGTGATATACGGTTGTTGATCTTCTCCACCTTCTCGGGTATCACGTCTACTGCCGTGACACGGTGGTGCTGCGAAAGCAGCGTGGCAATACTCAGGCCGACGTAGCCGGTTCCGGCAACGGCGACACGTATGTCTGCAAAATTACGCATATAATAAAATAAGATAAAAGTTCTTCGGGTTGATTTTACTCGGGCGTGTTTATCACATTATTATATTAAATAAGGTATATTTGCTTTGCCCCACCTTAATCAAACACATAGCCATAGTTGGTGCGCAGCTCTTCGTACTCGGCTTCATAGCGCTGGCGCTGGTCTTCATCCTTGAAGGTGGAGGCGATACGGGCAATCTCCTGCATAACCTTGCGGCCAGCATCGATGATGGGCTGGAGATCGTCTTTGACATAATCGAGGAAGGGGGCGTAGTAGTAGCCAATCTCTTCGATCATGAAATAGAAGGTGGAGAAGGCGTCCTTGATGTCAAGGCGCTTGCTGAGCACATCGGCGTGGGTCTGACGGAGGAGCATCTTGATGTTCTCGGTCTGTGCAGCCACCTCTTGGGCGGTCTTCACCTGATGAAAGAAGGTGTCGATAAAGGCATGGCGCTCATGGAGATTGCGTTTGTAGAAGGTGGTACGGTTCTTGGCGTCACCGTTTTTGTCTACTTCCTCGAAACGCTCAGCGTGGACATTGGAGATGGCCACAGCCATGCCGCCGACATCCATCACCAGTCTGCGGTCGCGGGCAATACGGATGACATAGCCCTCAAGGCCGGCATAGTCACCAGAGACGATGCGCAGCAGGGTGCGGTTCTGGGCGTAATAGACGAAAGGACGGAGGAGGAAGCGCAGTCTGTCGGGCTCGGTCTCAGAGACGCGCATGAAGGGCTCCATCTGGTTGCAGGGGATGGTAGCCACGCGGCCGGTGCTGCAGTTCTTGCACAGCTTGTGCATGGGCAGATGCTCGTCGAGATAGGCCTGGAGCTGACGGGGAGAACCCTGGAGGAAAATCAGTCCGCTCACCGAGGGTGCCTCGACCTGACGCATACCGCCATGGTTGCTGCGACGGGGCAGATATTTGATAGTCTTGTGAACGAAATGAGGGATGCCGTCTTGCTGGAGCTGCTGTTCGATGGATTTGACCTTGCGGTTGTGAACAAAGAGGTAGCTCCACGACGTGCAAGACGTGTCTGTCGCATCTCTCTTGCGACGCGAGCCAACGGTTGCTGGTTTCGATTCGGCGCATTTCTTCATTGCTGGGCCAGATGGTGTTTCTGGCTCAGAAAGGTGGGTGCCCTCTGGAAACGCGTTGCTTTCAACTGGTTGAAGGCGCTTGGTTTCGTCGGCTGTAGATGGAGAACTCGTGCAATCCTGCTTCATAAACTCTCTTCTACTTTATGTCTGCTTGGATGGTCATCATCACCTGGGATGAAAGGGCCAAATCTGCTAAGACATTGTGCATAAAATCATTCTGTAGATATATCGCCAGTGGAGATAAAGTTGGCTAATCGTCTTAAGTCTGCGGAACTTACCCGCACAGCATACTCACCTCTTTAGCGGCGTTGTATCTTTGTCTTCTTAGCGGGTCTTCTTATGGTAAGACCTGTCATTGTGTACAAAGTTACGGCTTTTATTGCATTTTTTATCATTTTCTTTAGAAAATTTTTGATTAATCTCATTTTATCTGCGCAAATGTTTAGCAAAAACCAAGTTGCCCTTTAATCTCCGCATTGATAATCATAATCTTACTCCAGAGTGTGGGTCTTACCATAAGAAGACCCACTATCAGCAAAAACCGGCATCTGCTGGTTTTCTTCAATTATACTCCCATATTTTCCTTTCAGCGACAGACGGATGCAGATGTCCGCCCTCTCCCTTACGACCGTAGAAGCCACGACGCAAACGCCCCCCTCGCACATAACATCCCTGTTCTTCGACCTGTCAGCCGTCTCCCCTACTCTGCTGACCATCTTTACGACGCTGGAGGGTACCTCGGCAATGCTGGAGGGTACCTCCACGCAGCTGCTGACCACCTTTGGCGACACGCGTCGAACGAAACGGAAGCACGTATCGGACGAAACGGGAGCGCGCGCCATACGAAGCGGAAGCACGTAACGGCCGTCACGCGCCAGCAAATGCAGTCTATAAGTCCATAAACTGGACTGCAAACAGGATCAAGATTATCATTAAGCGAATAAAGCGGCTATATAAAAAAGGTATAGCCGACAATGGCCGCCACCAGTAAGGATATAAAAATACGAAAAACCATGGCTGCTTCTGAAGGCTTTGCCTTGGCACTGACAGCGGCGATGACTGTCTGGAAACAAGGTTGCCATTTTGCCGATATATCAGCCTCCCTTCTGCCGATAGTTGATGGGCGACATGCCCACCTGCTTCTTGAAGAAAGTGCCGAAGGCTGAAGCATTAGGGAAGTTGAGAATGTCGGCGATTTCCTTGATGCTCTTGTCGGTGGTGGTTATCAGCGAAACCGCCTTCTTGGTAATAGCCTTGAACACGAGCTGCTGCACGGTATTGCCTGACACCGACTTGACGAGCATGGTAAGGTATTTGGGCGACAGACAGAGCCTATCGGCATAGTATCTCACTCCCCTCTCCTCGGCATAATGGCTGTCGATGAGCTGCATGAGGCGCATATAGGTCTCGAGCTTGCGGCTGGGCTCGTTGTCGCCATCGGTAGAAAGGGCGCGGAAGATGCTGCACAGCCTGTAGGTAAGCGAGAGCAACAGCAGGCGGCGCTCGTTGAGGGCAAACACATTGGCATCGCCATTGCCCGCAGCCAGAAGTTGGGAGTAATGGGTCAGCTCGTCTTCATGTCCGGTGTGCATCACGCGGCAAGCCTTGGGGTTGACAAACTCCATGAACTTCATACCCACCACCGTGTTGCCGAGGATGTCGCGGATGGAGTCGACGCGATAGAGGAAGATGACCACGGAGTAGTCGGCGCTGTGGCGGGTCACCGTGAAGCAGACGCCGTGGGAGAGGAAGGCCGTCTCGCCCGTAGCCACCTGATACTCCACCCCTTCGCAAGTGAAGGAGAAGCTGCCCGAAGTACATACGATAATGCCCACATCGGTCACGTGGAAGCGGTCGAAGAAGGCTTGTGGGAAGGAAGTGATATTGCCGCAGGAGCAACAGATGTCTTCATTGTTGGCCATCTGCTGTTCGAGGAGCGTGATGTTGTTGTCGTTCTGCATAGGTGTGCGATTGTCGGCGACGAAGATAGTAAAAATATCCAACACGACAAAAGAGAAAGCAACATTTGTAACAAATCGCGCTACAAATGTTGCTTTCACCGTGTCTTATGTATAGATGCCAGAGTGGCAGACTGTCTAATAATTGACAAACCACTCACGCGTGTCCTTGGATATGTCGCGCTTGGGCCAAGGCACCACGAGCATCAGTCCAGCGAAGATGATACAGGCATAGATGGTCCATCCCGATATCTCCTTGATGGCGGAGATGGTGGCCTGCACCTGCACCTTGCCCTTGGCAGAGATGGCTGCCATGTGTTGTGCCTCGGTCTCGCTCTTGCCCTGATACTGCATTCCGCGGGCTGTCTGGTCGTAGGTCAAGGCTGTGGCTGCATCGGTGCGGTCGTAGTCATGGGCATAGCGGGTAATGTAATACTGCTGGCGATACTGAAAGAGGTTCTGGTAGAGAGCCGAACCTATGCCAGGGGCTATCACCATACGTACGGTGAGCATGATGCACACCCAGGTGGACAGTAGCTTATAGGGCATGCGCTGGTTGGCGTAGACGGCGATGAGCGAATAGAGCAGCATCATCCCCGTGGCACGGATGACGACGGGCCACTTCATGCGCTCGAGCATGCCGTCGGTCTGCACCTCAAAGTACATGAACAGCGAGGCTGCCCCAATCAGTATGAAGCCGAGGGCGAAGAACCACTTGAAGTGCACGCCCTTGTTGTTGAGCAGCAGGATAGAGACGAGGCCGATGAAATAGCCCAGCAAAACCCAGTTGCCGAGGGCTGCCACCTGTATCTGGTCGGTCTTCATGCCCACGCCCACAAAGATGTTGACCAGCATGGAGCTGGAGTTGCATATCATCAGTGCGATGAAAAGCAGTATGCCGCCCTGGATGCTGCGCGAGCGAAACGCCTTGAGCATGAAGTAAGGCGAGCGCCGCGTCTTCTCGAGATAGACAAAGAGCAGGGTCGACACCACGCAAATCGCCGTGGCCCAGCAGATGGAGGCGTCGTCGTACCAGTCGTAGACCTTGCCATATACCATAATATATATAAAGGAACAGCACATGAGGCAGAACACCACCACATTGCCAAACTTGGAAAACGACAAGGGCGACCGCTTGGTGGGATAAGGGTTGTAGGGCATGCACACCAGAGTGATGAGCAACGCCACGAGGATGGAGCCCAACATGGCATAATAGACCATCTGCCAATGGTAATTGTAAGCAAACCACGCCGTAAGCCACGTACCTATCTGTCCGAGCAGCATGAAGAAGAAGTAGATGATGGGCTGGCTCGCTTTCTTCTCGGTATCGAGCGCATCCCAGCCAGCCTCATCACTCGGCTCGTTGCCTGGCGATACATTGCGCGTGGCCTCGATACCAAACCCATACTTGATAAGGGTGAAGAGGTTGCACATGAGCAATGTCTGTCTCACAAATCCCATGATAAGACTGTTGAGAGCCAGAATGAACAGGCTGTCGGTGTTGGCACAGATGTAGCTCTGCACCGCCAGAATCGAGAAGCCCACGAGGCTCATCATCTTCTGGCGTCGCACGCAGACCAGCTGGTAGAAGAACGGCGAGAACGCCGCCATGCCTATCGACGTGACAAAGCTGATGAAGGCGATGTGTTCTGACTGGATGCCAAGCCCACCCACCATCTCACTGCTATTGACGGAGTAGGCACCACTGACCGTCATGATAGGTATGAAAAGTATGACGAGAAAGGCTATGCCAAGGGGCTTTGGCACCCAGTTGTAGAACGGGAAATTCTTCGGCAAATGCGCGGGCACTGCCGTGTATATCTCTGCTTGTGTCATTTCTTGAGTTGAGCCTTAACTACGACCATCATTCCTGCAGCCAGCTTGTCGTTGTCGGCCTTGGATATTCCCACGAACTCTATCCTGACGGGCACACGCTGCTGGATCTTGACAAAGTTGCCGGCAGAGTTGTCGGTGGGCACGAGAGAGTACTTGGAACCTGTGGCACCGGATATGGCGGTAATGCGGCCCTCAAACTCCTTGCCATCAAAGGCGTCGACGGTCATGGTGACCTTCTGGCCCACATAGAGCTTCTCCACCTGGGTCTCCTTGTAGTTGGCGATGACCCACTTCTGGGTGTCGGGCATGATGTAGGTGATGGTCTGACCGGCGTTGACAGCCTGTCCGTCTTCGAGCGAACGGCGGCCGAGTTTGCCATCGCAGGGAGCGGTCACCACGCAATAAGAGAGGTTGAGCTTGGCCATCTCCAGGGCAGCCTCGGCACGCTCGATGGCTGCGGCGGTATTCTTCTTGCGTGTCTGCACCTCGTTCACGCCCGAGTAGGCAGCCTTCTGCTGTCGGCGGGTCGCGTCGAGCTTCTTCTTAGTAGTATTGTATTCGGTCTCAATCTGCTCGAGCTGGATGGGGGTGGCGGCATTGCGGGCCACGAGGTTCTGATAGCGCTGGCGGTCTTTCTCCAGTTTGTCAAGACGTATCTCTATCTCGGCTATCGACGCCTCGTAGACGGTAGCAGAGGTCTGGGTGGTCTGGAGCGAAGCGTCAACCACATTGGCACCGGCCATAGCATCCTTGAGGGCAGCCTCGGCTTCCATCACGCGGATGCGGTATTCACGGTCGTCGAGCACCAGGAGGGTGTCGCCCTTCTTCACATCCTGATGCTCCTTGAAATAAATCTTCTTGATATATCCCGAAGCGCGCAGGTTGACGGGCGAGATATACTGCTCGACCTGTGCGTCATCGCTCTTCTCATTGGACTTGTAGTCCATAAACATACAGCCAATCTTCACGATGCCCCATACGAGGATGGCCACACCGATAAAGCTTACAAGCAGCTGGCGTATGCGCTGGCGCTTGAGCTGGGCGGCGGTAACTTCGTGGGTAGACTGGTTGGGGGTATCGTTGCTGGTATTGTTGTTGGTGGGGTTATTGCTTGTTTCCATTTCTATGATGTTGTTTGTAAGTTTCTATTATTTGATGAGTTTGTCCAGCTGGCCAGTGAGTTTGAGCAGAGCCAGGTTGGACACCTGGTAGTTGAAGTGGGCGGTAAGATAGTTGTTCTGGGCGTCGCTCATGCTCATCTCGTCCTGCAGCACCTCGGTCATCGAGGTTATGCCCTCACGGTATCTGTCGCTTGTGACCTTATATACCTCCTCGGCAAGCAGGTAGTTGTCACGCTGCTTGCTGATGTTGCGCTGGTTGTTGGCCAGATCGTTGACGGCGTTGGCATACTGGGTCTGCATGCCCTTCAGTGCATTCTCGTAGGAGAGTCGGGCATTGTCGATATCCACCTGGGCCTTGCGTATCTTCGACCGCTTCTCAAAACCGTCGAACACGGGGATGCGCAGCGACACACCTATGCCGTTGGACTTGTACCAATGGTTGGACTCGCCGGCATGAAACCAATTCCTGATGTTGTCGGTAAAGGCTGAGTAGGTCCAGTTGCCCGTGAGCGCAACGGTGGGGAGGTAACCGTCTTTGGCAAGTTTCTTCTTCTGTTCGGCGAGGGTGCGCTGGGTCTGCAGCAGCTGGAGCTCATAGAGGTTCTCGTTGAGTCCGGTGAGCGACGCCATGTCTATCTGTTCGATGTCGGCTTTCTCTACGGCAATGGTCTTGTCGGCGGGATAGTCGATAACATATTTCAGCATGTTATACTGCTGGGTGAGCATGGCCTTGGCATTGTCATACTGCACGCTGAGGTTCTCGAGATTGACATTGACACGCTTCACGTCGACGCCGAGCGCCATATCGTTGTCATGGAAGGCCTGGGTGATGTCGCGCAGTTCCTCCAAGCGCTTGATGTTGTCCTTGATAATGGCTATCTGCTCTTCGGTATTCTGGGCGAGATAGTACATCTTGCTAATCTGCACTATCAGGTCTTCCTTGGCCTTGGCGTAAGAGAGCGTGTTGAGGTGGTCGAGGGTCTTGGCAATGTCGAGGGCAGTAAGTGCCGTCTGGCTGTAGAGCGGCATCTGCAGCTGGATGCTTGCCGACGAATTGTACTGCAACGTCTTGGTAACATTGTAAGGCTTGCCATAAGCGCTACCGTCGGTCACCGATACTGGGGGAGTGAAATTGTCGTTGAGTCCGGCGCCGATATTAATCTGGGGCAACAGACGGGCACGGTTTTCACTGACATCGTGCTTTCCCTTAAGCACATTGCCTTCATAAGTCTTCAGATTTAGATTTCGCTCAATGCCCATCTGCAGGCATTGACCCAGAGACAGCGTCTCCTGCGCCATGGCATGGCACAAGAGAAGTGTCAAGGAAAATGTGAACAATATTCTTTTCATACCTAACTTTGATAATTCGGCTGCAAAGTTACTGATTAATTATCGCTTAGGTATATTCATAAAATATCACAAGTTGTTCACATTTTCCCTTTATCCATATTTCTATGATTGTTGCTTGCAATTATGACTATAACAGCTCATCAATACCCATAATTGCGCAGGAACTGTCTGGCCATAGAGTCGCCGTTGGCTGCTGCCTTACGCATGAAATCGAGTCCGGTTGCTTTGATTTTCATACCGCCTCGCCCCTCGTAGAGCATATATCCAAACAGGGCGTCGGCGACGGTATGGTGGCTGTCGACCACTCTATCGAGCAACTGGCGTGCCTGGTAGTCATCGGCGTTGGAGTGGTTTTGAAGCAACAGATGGGCAAGATTGCAGGAAGCCTGGGCAAAATCGGCGGACATGCAGCCTTCGCTTTCGACACGCTCTTCCTCCAAAGCAACGTATCGCTCGTAATAATCGCGTGCCGCATCTTTGTTTACTCGCCCATAGTCGGGGTAATAATACATATTGCCAAGCCAGTAGAGGGGTTCGGCGTCACCACCCTCTTCGCTCTCCTTCAAGAGCATAAAGGCTTGGTTGAAGTCGCTTTCCACCACATCGCCATTGATGAGAAAACGGGCTTTGTAGTACATTCCCATCGGGAAGTCCTCGTCGGCAGCTTGGCTATAATATTCATACGCCTTGCGGCCATACCATTTTCTGCTGCGGTGTCTCGGAACGTGCTTCAAGTCATAGTCTTCATAGCAGGTATAGCAAGCATAGTACAGCTCAGCCAGTTTCATATAACTGTCGTCACAATAGGCATCAAAGTCATCGCCAATATCTATCAGGTAATCGTGGGCAAGACGGAGATTGTGGAGGTGAGACTGAGCGTCGCTGCCGTCGCCATCCTTGTAGCATACCCAAGCGAGATAGAGTAGCAGGTCTTCATGGCAAGAGGATGGCTGGGCGCCGCCGTCAATCTCCTGGAAATAGCCGTCCAGTAGTTCTCGTGCCAGTTCATAGTCCTCGTCGTTGACAAGGTCATGCGCCATCGCCTCAACATCATACTCTTCAGAAGAGAAGTCTTCATCTATGCAGGTCAGCATATTATCCAGCATAAACTGCACCTTGTCTTCACGCTCCACTTCGGGATAGAGGTCATAGAGTTTGCCCTTGGCTCTTGGCTCGCCCGTCCCATCGGCTTGGAGCAGCCATGCCTGGGCGCTGGCATCGTCGTGCTTGCATCCCTTGCCTTCGGCGTAACGGATGCCTACAGTAAACATGCACTTGGCGTTGCCCTGCTCTGCCCCACGGAGATAAGAGGCAAAGGCTTCGGAATAGAGTTTCTGCTCATCCAGAGCGACTCCACGACCATACCAGGCCGCAACAAGGCCATGAGAGGCTGCAGCATCAAACCACAAGACCGCCTTCTTGGCATCGTGCTCACAGTTGTCTACGCCTTTCAGGTAAGCCCATGCACGCTTGTTCATCTCTGCGGCGGTCATGCCAGCCGACAGCTCGCACACTTCATCCTCGGGGAAATACTGAGCCATGCGCTTCTTGGCGCGCTCGTCTCCCGCATCGTGGGCCATACGCAGATAGCGACGCGCACCGGCATCGTCCTTGGGGGCGCCCAATCCTTTGTGCAGATTGGTGGCAATATTCAACATGGCAGTGGTGCAACCCTGGCTGGCACTCAGGATATAGCAATCGTTGGCAGACGCATAGTCACCTTGCTTCTCGAAACACCAGCCAAGATTACTGCGTGCCGCAGCATCGCCACGCTCGGCGGCAGCACGCAGGCATCGCATGGCGAGCGCAAGGTTCTGCTGAAATCCCTCTTTGCCACACAGCCAGTTGTAGCCACGCTTGGCCATACGGGCGGTGGTGAAACCTTGCCACTCGTCATCCCTGATGGGGCCGAACCACTCGTCCAGTCTATGCTTGGCTCCCTCATGTCCTCGGTCGGCATACACTTTGGTCAATCGGTAACAGCGGTCGAGCAGCAGTGGATTGGTCTTGACTTCGTCATACAACAGGGAGGCCAAGGCGTAGGCTGCGTCGGGATTGCCATGTTCGGTAGATTTCTCCAGCCAGTGGCGCGACTCTGCCTTGTCCTCAGCACATCCATGGCCAGTATCAAGGAAGAGTGCGTAACGGTACATGCTTTGCGAATTGCCCTTCTCGGCACCATGGCGGGCCAGTTCGCAACAACGCCTCTCATTGCCGGATGCTTCGTTGTCATGGATATAACAAGCCAAAAGGCCGTAGAAATCACCCACATCAGGGCATTTGCTCCACGCCTTTTCATACAATCTCACGGCATCATCATAGTTCCCAGCCTTATACAGCTGTTCGGCTTCGTCATAGACCCTCTTGGCTTCCATGCCAACATCCTCGCTACCGCGTTTCAAAAAGTCTAATAGCCCCATAGTAATAGTATATCTAATATCATTTGCACTATATATATTATAATAGGTGTCGGCCAAACGAGCGACCGTCAGCAGACTAATACACCAAATGCAAATGTAGGGATTTATCTCGGCATAACAAGCGTTCAGCCCCATCTTTTTTTACGAAATAATGTCTACCACAGGGAATTTGTAGAGAGAAGGCTCCGTAGTAACACCTTCATGGTTCTATAGCCAAGCCAAGTACCCTCTTACTATAAAAAGTCCTACAACTGTTTATACCTTTTGCGTAAAAAAGTTAATGTCAAAGGCTACAGACAAAGTCCTTTACCTTTGCTTGTTATTCTTCCTTGGTCATACCTCAATTCTTAATCATTGAATCAAGTACATCGCCATACTCTTCAAAGGCTATATCAGTTATATTTAGCATAAATCATCACAGGTCTTTGCTTTGAAGCACCTCGATATATCTCCATCACTTTAGGCACGCAATCCCTCGATACCGTGAAGCAACCTAGGCTCTCTGAACCTAATGGAATATACTCCCTTTCACCAGAAAATTTCGTCACCTTTCCCGCCGAATGAATCAAGATACCACGAGTCTCAGCTAAATAGTTCGTCTTGTCAAGTCCTCTAAGGCGGATGCAATTCTTAAACTTACGCCCCTTTCCTACCATCACATACCGTCCAAGGCTGGAGCAGCCACTTCCAGACTCATTGCTGAACTTTGGCTTGGCATCTGTATTTCCTTTGCCACTGCCATGCATACAATAGCTACTCATCAAGCGCTTGCCATTCTGCAAGTCATATATGAAGAACCGCTTCTTGCCCGAAGGTATGGAGAAATCGACCAAGATATAATAATCCGTGCTATACCCTCGTCTATCGCAATAGTCCCTTACTTGCGACAAATTCTCGCAATCCACCTTGCCATACCATTCCTTGGCATCGATGTAATTCTTATACAATGGTTTCGTATATCTTTGATATATTGGAGGGACGAAAGGAATGCAAGCCATCAACAGTAAGACCACTAACAATACGATATATTTCTTATTCATTGTCTTCATTCAATTTAATTTTCTGTTTAGTGATAGCAAATAATATCCAGCTGATAAGAGCGCTGGCCAAGATTGGCGCACAATAGACGATGAAGTTCTTTGCGAAATATCCTATACCGATAAAGTTGGATAAGTTTTGGGTGTCTTTTATCAATATCTCTGCACACTCTTCCGCAGATATACCAATAAATCGTCCCCATACTAAAGCTGTTGCCAAGGCATTCATTATCAGCCACGTGAGACAGGCGTAGTATTGGCGTCTGTATTTTGTTTTCTTGAACAACGGCGACCGCTCTTTAAGTTCGCCCATCCCCTTCCAGGACCTTACGAAAGCAGGCAGAGCAAAAATTACAGGAAGCAACCATACCAAATAAACGAACAATAGTATAAACGCTGCATTGTACGATATGCCGAGCATAACCGCCAAGTCGGCATTGACGGCACACAACAAGACATACAGATAATACGAGTATGAGATGGGAGTAGCGGGCGTCACGTCCATATGAACACCGTAACGTATTGCCTCAACGACCACTAAGATTAATATCGCGTAAATCACCAATGTTTTTTTCTTCAACAAAGGATATAAAGCAAGGCAAATATTTGTGACACATAGTATCACGATGCTACCCCACATGGTGTAACCCGCATGCGATGGGGCAAGAAAGATATTTCCTTCGTTTTCCACCACCATGTGGTAGGCCGGCATTTCCACTCCATCTATTCCTGCATTAAAAAGCCCATAAAGAAACATTACAACAAGACCAATGGCTATCGGAGCCAGCACATAATTGCGCCGCCATATCAGAATGACACTTGCCACAACGGACATTACGCCACATATAGCCATTTGGATTGGAAACGACCAATGAAGTAATAATGCAAATAGTATAAAAACGATTCCCCAAAAGATTATTCCCCAAAAAGGCAAGAAAATACTCAACTCCAGAGAAGATATCCAATCCTGCACCTTCCTAATAGAGTCATTGCCATCAACATCAGCATAATAATCGGTATTCTTTTCAAGATATTCCCTTATCATGCGACGTTTTAACATGTCCTTCTTCAGCCAATTGCCATTAATATTCTCCAATTCGGGCGCAATAGCCTCTTCCGCCTGTTGCTTCAACTGATTGCGATGCTCTTCTATTTTGCCAAGCATCTTATGTCGTTTCACATACAACATCGCATAACAAACAGCACTAATGCCAACAGCACCTACCAACCATCTCCAATCGATGTAATCGGAGCCTCTAAAGCAACACACCCAGACTATGAGTACAAAGCAAGCCCAGGGCAAGACTATTCTAATAATTTTCTGCATATTGCTCATTGCTTTTATTATAGTTATTATCTGGTTGCAAAGATAGCCTTTTGTTTTGTAATGGTAATGAGCACGAAGGTATGCTTGTATGAAATGGTGATGTTAGTGTATAAAACGACATAAACGAGTGTCCCACAACATAAGGCGGAATTCTGTTTACAATCAAAAACATAAAAGAAGCCTGCCCGCTCAGAGCATAAAAAAAGAGTTCAACGATGTTGCTCATTGAACTCTTTGCGGAGAGAGAGGAAGTCAAACCCTTGATAAAGTACAATTCCACGAAATGCCATTTTGCAGAAAACAAGGCTTTTCGCCTTTTCCATCGGTGTTTTACAATACCACACAATGCCATTTGAGGGCGTTAAAATCGTGTACAAAATCGTGTACATGGGTTTTTGTTCCATTTTTCGTGTACATCATCAAAATTCATCAAACCTTGACATTGCACGGGCTTTGAGTTCATCCACGATTGCCATATAAGGTTTCATGGCTTTCATATCTGAATGCCCAGTCCATTTCATTATCACCTCACTTGGGATGCCAAGTTGTAATGCAGTGACAACAAAGGTTCGCCGCCCGCAATGTGTCGTGAGCAATGCCCATTTCGGCAATACTTGTTCATGCCGTTCATTGCCGTGGAAATATATAATTCTTGTTGGTTCGTCAATTCCACAAACTTGCCCCATCGCTTTCAATTGCACATTCATTTTCACGTTGGAGATAACAGGCAATGCAAGACCACCACGGAAGTTTTCATCCTTGTATTTGTCCAATATGGCTTGTGAATGCTTGTTCAACTCAATGCGTAATCCATCATTTGTTTTTTGTGTGACCACATCAATAAATCCATCCTTGATGTCGGCACGTTTAAGTTTGGCGACATCCGAATAACGTAACCCGGTAAAGCAGCAGAACAAGAAAACATCCCGCACACGTGCAAGGCTTTCTTGTGTAGGCGCGAATTGCCAAGATTCCAAGCGTGAAATTTCGTCACGGGTTAAGAAGATTATTTCCTTGGAATTTCCATCAACACCCTTTAATTTGGGCTTGAACGTATCATGCAACGTACCTTGATAATAACCTTTCTTTGCAGCCCATCGCAAGAACCAACGCAAAAAGGCAAGGTTCTTGGCAATTGTCGTGTTCCTCAATCCCTTTTTCAATAGATAATCCACATATCCTTGCACCTTGCTTTCCGTGATTGTCGGAAAGGATAATTTTGCATCATACAATTTAAGATGTTGCCGCAAGGCATTGAACTTTTGATGTGTTGATGATGTCCATTGGTTTTGATTTCCCATTTCGCTTGTGAACACATCAAACACGGAAAAGAAGCCATCATTCATGGATGGCAACCCGGCATTAGTCTTTGTCTTTCGCCCAACCATATCATTGAACAAGTCTTTGATTTCGCCCGGCGTTGGTATTCGCTTTTCGAGCAGTTCATAACGGGCAAATATTTCATTGCAAATGGATGTCCATTCATCAATGGTGCGGTTGATGTCTGATGCAGCTTTGCAGGAGGGCAAGGCACGCCCCTTGTCGGCATCCCAATCCGTGATGTCTATATTATGCCCCGTTGGAAAGTCCAAAGGGCGTTCACCATGAAGCGTAATGCGCAAGCGGATGGCAAGGTTTGTCAATTGGTTTGGATTACGCTTGTGGAGCAAGAATTTTAATTTTTTCTTGATGTGCATGGCTTATCCTTTTTCAACATATCCCCAATGCCGAGCAACAACCATTCAGGATTGACCCCGAAATCCGAACACAGGGCGGAAAGGGCATCCAAATCAATCATTTTGTATTTTGTCGCTTCAAGTGGCTTATCCAATTCATTTTTTATGCGTGAATACTTGGTTCGGTTCAAGTCATGGTTTTCACAAAAGGTTTTCAAGCCTTTCAATTGCTTTGATGCAATAACAAGTTCCAAAGCCGTGAAGAACCGCCGTTGGATTTCAATTGCCTTTGGGTTGATAGACTTTTTCATTGACTTATGCGTTTGGCTTTGATTGTTCTTGTCTGATTGTCCGTTTTACCTTTTATATATAATGTGGCATCGTTGGCATCCTTGAAAGTGAATGAAATTTCCAAATCCCATCCACGCGGTTCTTTGATGCTTGCCATGCTTGTTTCGGGGTTGAATGTCCATGTGCCTTGCATTGACATTTCCTTTTGCCCATCATTGATTGTGTATTGATTGAACGTATTTGGGCGTGCAAAGTCAAAGTATATGCAATCCCCGGTATCTGATATGTCCACGAAATAACCATCCGAACACAAGTAAGCATATTCAAGCCATACCCCGGATATGTCGGACAATGCCACATCGGGCGTATCGTCATCTGATGAAGAACACCCACTAAGCAATTGCAAAAATATCAATGCAAGTGCAATCCAATAGTTTTTCACTTGCTTTCCCATTGTGCCATCTTGGTTTTGTATGCTTCAATCATGGCATCAAACAATTCTTTGTTGATGTCGGTTGTTTGTTCACCTTTGAGCGATGCCAATTCAAGGGCATCAAATATGGCATCCGGCATGACCGAATAATAAGATGGGTTGCCATAGTATTCATTTACATTGATAGTTATTGTTTCCATACTATTGTTGTTTTGTAAGATTCTCAATTATCACCAAAAGTTTGTCGATGTGTTCTTGTGCCTTAATCAAAGATTGTTCCTTTGATTGGAGCAGGGAAAGAAGTTTTCCGACATCAACGGAATTGTTCTTGATGTTATCACCATTCACGTTTGCTTGTTCCACATCCCCACCAAAGTATTGTTGAGGGCGAAGCATTGCACGCAATAATTCACGTTTAGTTTCGGGTATTGTGCCACCAGCTTCCCAATTTTGCACGGTACGAGTGGTGACACCAAGCCTTTTTGCAAATTCGGGTTGCGTCAAGCCTGATTCAATTCGTATTGCCTTTATATCTAAATCATTCATACTCAACATATTATATAAATGTTAAATTATTTAACTATATTAAAGCCGAAATTTTCAGCGAAAAATTGCGTGTGTTAACGAAATATTGCGTACATTTGCAAGCGTAAACGAATAACACTGCAAAGTTAAATCGAAAATGAACGCAATCAAATAGCAAATTTACGTCATTTTTCGTGAAACGCAAGCAGATATTCAGATGTTTAACATTTATAAACAAGAAAATGAGTAAAGAACAGTTTTCATTCAACAAGGGATGGTCGCAATTAAGACAATGCGATATATCCAAATGCCGCAAGGAACTTATGGCAGCATTCAACGTAACCACAAGGGCGGCATTTTTGCAGAGATTGAAAGGCAATGTCATTCCCAATGTGCTTGAAGCGCATAACGTGGAAACGGTATTTGCCAAGTATGGTATCAAGGATGTTTGGGGTGAATGATTATGGATGCCGTGAAACTTACCAAACGTGAAACCGAAATTGCGGAATTGTTCGCATGGGGCGCAAGCAAGAAAGATGTTGCAAACCGCCTTTTCATTTCGGAAAGAACCGTTGAAAACCATGCCCGGAATATCTATGAGAAAACCGGGTGTGAAAAGGTAAATGAGTTGTCCGCGTGGTGGTTTTGCACGACATTCCACATATCATTTGATTTGTCACCATTAAGGCGCAAGATAATTTCACTTTGCTTGCTTGCCGTGCTGATACCCCAAGTGATGAGATTTGACAATGTGGTTATCCGGGTTCGCAACACCCCGTGCAGAGTAAGCCGCATGAGCAGCCGCCGCAAAGCGGATGGATTAACAGATTATGAATTTTAATTTTCGCAACAATGAAAGAATTGAAAGATGCCCTTTTTCTTAAAGGTTTAACGTGGAAACAAAAAGCAATCGTGTGGTGGTTCTGTATCGCCTTGTGCTTGCTTTGTTCAACAGCGGATGCCCCATTGTGGGTGTATCTTATCGAAGTGATTAACGTGGTAATACCGGGATGGAAAATGCAAAGCATTCCCGTTCCTGATTACTTTGAGGAAGAAGATATGTTTGATGATTAAAACATGAAATTATGGTTGGCACAATCACACCCGAAACAAGGATTATTGATTTAACCGTTGGGCAACTGATGGATTTGATTGCCAAGGCACAAGCCCCGGTGGTTGAAAAAAAACCGGAGCAAACGAAACGCCTTGTGTATGGAATTTCCGGGATTGCACAATTGTTCAATTGCAGCATGACAACAGCAAACCGCATCAAGGCATCCGGGCGGATTGATGATGCCATCACCCAACATGGGCGTATCATCGTGGTTGATGCCGACAAAGCATTGCTATTATTCAACAACTCTAAATAATTCGTGACAATGAAACGTGTGACATTGAAATCGCTTACCCTTTGCAACTTTAAGGGGGAAAAGCAACGCACAACGGTATTCAATGCCGATGTGACAACCATTTCCGGCGGCAATGGTCTTGGCAAAAGCCGCCATTTTGATGCGTTTATTTGGCTATTGTTCGGCAAGGATGCCAAGGAGCGCAAGGATTATGAAATCAAAACCCGTGTGGGTGGTGAAGAATTACACAAATGCGAGTGCAGCGTTACGGGTGTGATTGATGTGGATGGCGTGGAAATCACCTTGAAGCGTTCATTCGTGGAAGATTGGGTGAAACCCCGTGGGCAGGTTGAACAGGTGTATAAGGGCAACCACACGGAATGTTGGTGGAATGAAACACCCGTGAATGTTACCGAGTATGACAAACGTATCAAGGAAATCATGGATTCCAACCTTTTCAAGATGCTTACCAATCCCGCCTTTTTCGTGGGCATGAAGTGGCAATTGCAACGTGAACAATTGTTCCAGCTTGCCGGAGCGGTAACGGATGCCGAGATTGCGACAAGCAAGCCGGAGTTTGCCGCCCTGATGGATAAGATTTCGGGCAAATCACTTGCCGATTTCAAAAAGGAAATTTCGGCACGTAAGAAACGCTTGGTTGAGGAACTGAAAGAAATCAAACCACGTATTGACCAGACACAAAAGATGATGCCGGAAAGCGAAGATTTTGCCGCCCTTGAAGCAGAATTGGCAAGCATTGACAAGGAGATTGCCGACATTGACAACAGCATTTCCGACATCACCGCCGCCATCCGCAAGCAATATGAGCAAGAGCAGGCAAAACAAAACCGTGTGAACACATTGAAGCATGAAGCCCAAGAAATCATGTTTGCAGCACAAACCAAGGTGCGTGAAGATGCCTTTGCAGCCAATGCAAACCGCCGAGAATTGGAAAACAATATCAAGATGCTTGAAGCGGAGATTGCCGATGTGGTCAAGCAAACCAATAACGCACAAGTGAATATCGCACGAATCCACCGTGGTATTGATACCATCAAATCGGAGCAAGACACGTTGCGCAAATCATGGTTTGCCGAGAATGCAAAAGAGTATTCCGGGGAAACAACTTGCCCCCATTGCGGACAACAATTGCCCGATGATATGGTTGCCAAGGCAAAGGAAATATTCAATAACACCAAGAGTGAAAAGATGAATGCCATAACAACCAAGGGCAAAGAGTTGGGCGAACAAGTGCAAATGATGAATGCAGAGGTTGAAACCATACAAGCATCCATTGAAACACAACGCAAGGAACTTGCCAAGCTGAAAGAAGATTTGGCAAAGAAGCAAGTGGAACTTGAAGCCATCCCGGTTGTCCCGGTTTTGGATATAAAACCCGAATCAATCCCCGAATATATGGCAAAGATGCAAGAGATTGAAAACATCCAATCCACCATCATAACCGACAACAAGGGGATTGACACAACCGAGTTGAAGAAACAAAAGGCAGATTGGCAGTTGAAACGAAACGCCATATCCACACGCATTGCGAAACGTGGTGCAATCGAGCGTTGCCACAAGGAGATTGAAGCCCTTGAAGTGCATGGAAAGGAACTTGCACAGCAGATTGCCGACATCGAAAAAGAAGAATACACGGTTGAGCAATTCACCAAAACCAAGATTGAGGAATGCGAAAAACGTATCAACGCAAAGTTCAAGTTCGTAACATTCCGCTTGTTTGAATACACCTTGGATGGCAACCCGGTTGAAACTTGCACCCCTTTGGTTGATGGTGTACCTTATGGAAGCGCGAACACAGCAGGACAAGTGAATGCCGGATTGGACATCATAAACGCCCTTTGTGATTTCTATGGCATTTGTGCCCCTATCTTTATTGACAACCGAGAAAGTGTAAATGAAATCATCCCGGTAGCAAGCCAAATTATAAACCTTGTCGTTACAAACGACAACAAATTAACAATACAATGAACGAATTACAAAAAACAAATGGTGGCACGGTTGCCATGCAGCCAGCCACACAAACAGGGTTTAATTTCTTTGACCCCGTGCAGTTTGACACGATGCAACGAGTATGCCAAATGTTTGCATCAAGTGACCTTGTACCCGACACATACAGGGCAGTTATCAAACCCATTCCGGCAGGAGCATCCGAAGCCGTTATGCAAGCGGTTCAAGCCGAGAATGCCGCCGCCCGTTCCAAGGCGGTTGCCAATTGCATGATTGCCGTGGAGGTATCAACACGCATAGGGGCATCCCCTTTGATGGTAATGCAAAACATGGCAGTTATCTACGGTCGCCCATCTTGGTCATCCAAGTTCCTGATTGCAACGGTCAATTCTTGCGGGCGTTTTGAACCTTTGCAATTCAAATTCACCGACAAGGGGGCATTGGGCATGGTTGATTACACCGATTATGTGTACAACCCAAGCAAGCGTTGCAAGGAAGCCATCAATAAACAGTTTGATGGGCGAAAGATTCGTGATGTTGAATGTGTGGCATTCACTACAAAGAAAGGTTCGGACAGCGTATTGGAATCCGCCCCCGTTTCCGTTCGCCTTGCCATACAAGAGGGTTGGTACACCAAGAATGGCAGCAAGTGGCAGACAATGACACCCCAAATGCTTATGTACCGTGCGGCATCCATGTGGACAAATGTCTATGCCCCGGAACTTTCGATGGGAATGCGTACCGTGGAGGAACAACAAGACCTTTACACCGAATATGAGGATGTAACGGAGCAAGTGGAGCGTGAAAAAGCCGAAAACGCCAACCGCAAGCGCATTTCACTTGATTTGCAGACATCCGGCAATGATGGTGGAGAAAAAACCATTGTGGACACGGAAACGGGCGAAATTAAGCGTGAAAACGGCACGCCAAAGGAAACACCCACGGAAGCCGCAAAAGTGGCAGAGAACGAAAATATAGCCCCCAATCCGGGGTTCTAACAATTAACCCGAAAGGAACATGGAATTGAAGATTTTAGGTTCAAGCAGCAAGGGCAATTGCTATTTGTTGGACAATGGCAAAGAAGCATTGATGATTGAATGTGGTGTTGCATTCAAGGAAGTGCAAAAGGCGGTGGATTTTGACATCCAGCGTATCAAGGCTTGCATCATATCCCATGAACACGGTGACCATTCAAAACACGTGCGTAAATGCCTTGATGCCATGATACCTTGCTATATGTCGCAAGGAACGTGCAATGCCCTTGGTTTGGAAGCACAACCGATGGTGAAAGTGATAGATGAGGGTGTTTTATATATCCTTTCATCGCAATTTGCAGTGCAACCATTTAAGGTTGAACATGATGCCAATGAGCCTTTCGGGTTTCTTATTGCAAATCCCGAATGTGGCACGGTGTTGTTCGTGACTGATACATATTATCTGCAATACACGTTTGATGGTCTAAACAACATCATGCTTGAATGCAACTACCGACAAGACATATTGGATGCGAATGTGGAAGCCGGATTGTTGCCAGCCAAGTTAAGGGCAAGGACAATGAAAAGTCATTGCAGCTTTGACACGTGCAAGGAAATATTGCTTGCAAATGATTTGTCACAAGTACATAATATCGTATTGATACATCTTTCCGATGGCAATGCCAACGCCAAGGAGTTCAAAGATGGCATACAGGAAGCAACACACAAAACGGTTTCCGTTGCCACACCGGGAATGAAAATCAATTTCAACAAATCACCATTTTAATTTTCAAATATGAAAAAGTATATAATCAAGTATGCGGATGGCAACGAACAAGATTGCATGGTTGCCATGCACAAAACCCGCAAGGAAGCCGGGGAAGAACTGATGGAGTACATCAACAACCACAATGAGGATTTGGATGTGGATGATGATGATTACTTGACACCCTTTGATTTCTTGCTTGAAGAAGTTGAAGTAACAGAGGTGAACGAGATTATCACCGATTTTGAAACGGCACGTGAACGCCTTGGAGGTAAGCCGAACATGGATTTCACCGTTGCCCAAAAGGTGGTATCACGCAATGCGGTAAGGCTTGAAGATGTTACAAGGCTTGTGCAATCCCTTAACCCAAGCCACATTGAAGCATTGATTGCCTTGAATGAGCTGTTCACCATCGCACAGGCATGGAACAAGGAAGATGGCTTTGTGCCTGATTTCTCAAATAGAAATCAATGGAAGTATTTCCCTTGGTTCACTTACAACAATGATGCTGCGGGCTTCGTCTTTGCGGCTACGTCTCGCGCGGCTACGTGTGCGCATGCGTCTTTCGGTTCTCGGCTTTGCTTCAAATCGGAATCGCGAGCCGAACAATTCGGCAAGCAATTCGCCCACCTTTACAACAAGGTATTCTTACTTAACCAATAAGTGTATCACTATAAAACAAATGATTTATGAGCAACAAGACAATTGGAAAAGACATTGCCAATCCCATCCAGCGTGAACAATTCATCAAGGACAATGCGGATGGCGTGGAAAACAAGGGTTATATGAAAGCATATACCCCGGAGCAGTTGCAAGGACATAAAGAAAAACTTGCCAACGTGTCCATTGAGATTGCGGAGATTGAAGCGGAGTTAAAAGAAGTGCAAGCCGAATACAAGGGCAGGTTGAAGCCCTTGAAAGAAGCCCGTGCCAACATGGTTTCCAACATCAAGGCAAAAGCCGAATATGTGCATGAACCATGTTACCGTTTCACAGACCAAGAAACAAAAACAACGGAGTTCTACAATAAGGAGGGTGATTTGGTAGAGGAACGCCCGGCAACGGCGGATGAAATGCAACCAACCCTTTTTGCAGTTCGTGGTTTCAATCAAGCAGATAAAACAGGTACTAACAATTAAATATCATCATTATGCAGAACGAAAAAATGGTTATCAACCTTGCACCCGGACAAAATGAAATCATTTTGCGAGAGGGAGCAGCCCCCAAAGTGCTTGACCCCAAAGCACCCGTGAAAATCAACATCGAGGGCATTATTACCGCCCCATATGAGTTCTTGAACAAACGTATCAATGCAGGGCAATTTGAGCAAAAGGATTGCCATATCATCGTAAACCGTGAGGAAATTAAGATTTCCTTGGTTGTGAATGAATCCGATGAATACAAACGTGGCGTTGTTGTCGGCAAACTGCAATATCATCCCAAGTTTATTGAGTTTGGTATCAATACGGGCAAAGTTTGGTCGCCAACTGAACTTGGGTTGTTCGTGAAGATGAACCGTGCCTTTTTTGGCGACAAGGGAACAAACATGGAACTTGTTTCAAAGCTGATGAATTTCACGGCAACCGTGAACCACCAGATTGAACGTGAAGTTCAAGAGAATGGCAACCGCAAGGATAACTTTGCCCAAACGGTTAATTCAAACTTGCCCAAGGTGTTCAACCTTAACATCCCCATTTTCAAAGGCGGCAAGCCTGAATCATTGGAGGTGGAAACCTTTGCAAAGATTGATGGGCGTGAAGTGGCATTCGTGCTTTTGTCACCGGGAGCGCAAGCAACCATTGAAGAATTGAGGGACAAGGCTATTGATGAACAGTTGGAAGCAATCAAACAGATTGCCCCGGAGATAGCAATCATTGAAGTATAAACACAATCCCACCGTTCCCATGAAAACCATGTGGAGCGGTGGGGCAAACAATCGCAACAATGAATAAAGAATTGAAAGCCAAATTGGATGCCCTTGTTGAAAGGTTCAACACCCCGGCATTCATTGAAAATGACCCCGTGAAGTTTCCCCGGATGTTCACGGAGCGGCAAGATATTGAGGTTGCCGCATTCCTTTGTGCGTTGATAGCATGGGGCAACCGAAAGCAGATATTGAACGGATGCCAAAAGATGCTATTTGATATAATGGAGGGGCAACCGTATGATTTTGTGATGGGTGATGGTTGGCGAACGATTGACCCCGAAATCAACATCCACCGTACATTCTTTGGCAGGGATTTGCAATATATGTGCAAGGGCTTGCAATGGGCGTTCAACGTATCAAATGAATGGGATTCCTTGGAATTTGCATTTGCAGGGCAACCCGATATGTGGAAAGGCATTGAAACCTTGCGAAGTTTGTTTATCCATGCAAATGATGGCAAACCATCCAAGCATCTTTCAAATCCGGCAATCAACAGACACAAGGGCGGTTCGGCTTGCAAGCGGTTCAACCTTATGTTGCGTTGGTTGGTTCGTGCTGATGGCATTGTGGATATAGGCATTTGGCATGATGTCAAGCCATCATCTTTGTTCATCCCCTTGGATGTCCATGTTGGCAGAATTGGGCGTGAACTTGGCTTGCTTGCGAGAAAGCAGGATGACAGGTTGGCGGTTGAGGAATTGACCGACAAGTTGCGTGATTTCGACATCCAAGACCCTTGCAAGTATGATTTTGCATTATTCGGATATGGTGAATCATTAAAGCACAAGCAGCCATGAAAGAAACATTCTATTTCCAGCACGATTATAATGCCCGGAATGACCCGAAATTGCAAGATGTTTTGATTGACCTTGGCGTTGAGGGCATCGGTGTGTTTTGGTGCATCATTGAACAACTATATGAGCAAGGCGGCACATTGCCGATACGTTCTTGCAAAAGCATTGCATTTGCATTGCACGTGGATTGCAACGTGGTTGAAAGGCTTGTGCATGATTATGGATTGTTCCAAAATGATGGTGAAAAAATGTGGTCGGAAAGCGTTTTGAACCGTTTGAACCGCCGCAAGGATATTTCCGACAAACGGAAGTTGGCAGCATTGGCACGATGGCGGCAAAACCTTGAAAATCAAAGCCAAGCATCCATCCAATCAACAGATAATCCGATTATCAATAATGCAAATGAAATGCAAGTGCATACCACAAGCAATGCAAGTGCAGGACATAAAGAAAAGGAAATAAAAGAAAAGAATAATATAAAAGAAAGTATTAAAGAAAAGCACGAAACCGCCAAGCGGTTTGTGCCGCCCACCCTTGAAGAAGTCAAGGCAAGAATTAAGGAAATGAATTACACGTTTGATGCGGAAGCATTCATTGCCTTTTACCAATCAAAAAATTGGATGGTCGGAAAAAACAAGATGAAAGATTGGAAAGCCGCAATGGTTACATGGCAAAAACGTGAATATGAGTTCCCGAAAAGAAAAAATCAAGGTTCAACCAAAAAAGCAAACGAAGAATGGTAACACAGAACAACGACAATAAGAAAGTGGCAATGCCATCAATCGCACAGGTATTGACAGCAATTGAACGCCGTGGGATGTTCACCGGGTTCAAGCGTTATCAATACACGCAATATGATGTGGTGGAAGCCTTGAAGATTGTGGAAGCAATCGGCAAAAGCCGCAATCCGGCATTTGTGATTGATGATGAAAACCGCTTTGCCTATGAGAATTTTATCAAGTGGGCGCATGGGGATGGTACAATGAAGTGCATTGACCCGATTTCACGGCAAATTGTTCCGGGCAGGTTGAACCGTGGCATCTACATTGCGGGCAACACGGGTTCGGGCAAATCATGGTGTTTGGAAATCATGCACGCATATTGTGCGGCATGGAATTTCAAGGTTCTTTGGGGTGATGATACAGAACCACGCCCCCTTTGGTGGCGCACGGTAAGGGCTGATGCCTTGTGTGATGTGTGGGCGGAGAAAGGCAGCATCATTGAATATAAGAAACAAGCCATGTTGGGCATCCAAGACCTCGGAAATGAACCCCAAGAATCCTTGTACATGGGCAACCGCCTTGATGTGGTGCGTAACCTGATTGAATACCGTGGGGACAAGCAGGATGAAATGACATTCATAACATCCAACTTGCGCATAAATGGTGATATTCTGATTGATAGGTACGGCGATAGGGTGGCAAGCCGCCTTGTTGAAATGTGCAACTATTTTGAGATAAAAGGCAAAGACCGCCGCAAATTATAAACACTAACTAAAATTTGATATATGAACGACATTATCCAATCCGAAGTTGTCTATAAGACAAATAGAGGAACGCCCGTAACTGATTCGGTTAAGGTTGCAAGGGTGTTTGAGAAACAACACAAGAATGTTATGAAATCTATCCGTAACATCTTGGGGTCGGCTCAAAATTTAGCCAACCAAAAATGGTTTGCCGAAACCACATACACGGATGCCCAAGGTAAGCGGCAACCCATGTTCCTGATGAACCGTGATGGATTTTCTTTGCTTACCATGTCATTGACCGGGGAAAAGGCAATGGCGTTCAAGGTGGCATTCATTGAACAGTTCAACCGCATGGAACAAGCAATCAAGGAACTTGCTCCAGCAACCCCGGCAATACCACAAACATTTGCCCAAGCGTTGCGATTGGCGGCAGAGCAAGCGGAAACAATAGAAGCCCAGCAAAAGCAGCTTGAAGCCCAAGCCCCCAAGGTGGCATTTGCAACCGCAATCATCAATTCACCATCATCATGTGGGATTGATGAACTTGCCAAGTTGTTAAAACAAAATGGCGTGGACATGGGCGAAATCCGGCTTTTCCAATGGTTGCGTGATAATGATTACTTGTGCAGCGTAGGCACAGCAAGAAACCAACCGACACAAAAAGCCCTTGACATGGGGTTGTTTGAGTTGAAGCCGCAAACGTGGACAAATCCCAAAACCGATGAAGTGATGACAACAACACGCACGATGGTAACGGGAAAGGGCAAGGAGTATTTCATCAACAAGTTCTTATTCAAGCAACAGAAAGGGCAAGCATTATGAGAATATATATTTCGGGCAAGATAAGCGGTTTGCCATTGGATGATGTCAAGGTAAGATTTGCAGATGCAAAAGCATTCCTTGATGAAATCGGTTTTGAAGCCGTGAACCCTTTGGAAAAGGGATTGCCAGATGATGCACCTTGGGAACAACACATGGTTAAGGACATTGAATTGCTTTTGTCATGTGATGCCATCTATATGATGGATAATTGGATGGATTCAACAGGTGCAGGAATAGAATACGACATTGCGATGCGCACGGGCAAGGATATTTGGTTTGAAAGTAACATTATTCGTGACAATGCCAAGGTGATGCGTATTCAGAATGCAATCCACGAAGTAACCGGGTTGAAGTTTTCGGATTACATCACCAAGAGCCGCAAGCGTGATGGGTTTTATGCCCGTATGATTTTCGTTTACCATTGCCGGGCGATGAAAATGAAGCTGACAAAGATTGCGAAATATGTGCATCGTGACCATTCATCCATGTTGCATCTATTGCGGAAGTATGAAGATGATTTCCGTTTCAATGTGCAATTCAGAGAGTTGGCAACGAGAGTAAATAATATATTAAATACATCTACAAAATGAAATTATTATTCTTTGATTTGGAAACAACCGGGACAAACCCCGGAAAGCACGGAATCCACCAAATATCCGGGCAAATAGTGATTGATGGCATCGTGAAAGAATCCTTTGATTTCCATGTGCAGCCAAACCCCAAGGCAATCATTGAGGATGAAGCGTTGGCGGTTGCAGGTGTCACCCGTGAACAAATCGCCCAATACCCACCGATGGCAACAGTGTATGCCCAATTTGTCGCAATGCTCGGCAAGTATGTGGACAAGTTCAACAAAAAGGACAAGTTCTTTTTGGTCGGGTACAATAATGCCGCCTTTGATAACCAGTTCTTGCGTGGCTTTTTCTTGCAGAATGCCGACAAATACTTTGGTTCGTGGTTTTGGGCAAATACTTTGGATGTAATGGTACTTGCAACGAATTATCTTTTGGACATTCGCCCGGACATGGAGAATTTCAAGTTATCCACGGTCGCCGCAACCCTTGGTGTTCAGGTGGATGGTGATTCATTGCATAATGCGTTATATGACATTGAACTAACAAAGGCGGTGTTTGACATCGTGGCAAAGAGACACACACAAATTTGATTACCGATGGAAATTGGCGGATGCCAACTTTACCAAAGACAAAGGCAAGGTGTTTTCTTGCTTTGCTTGTGGGGGGGGCAGTTCGATGGGTTACAAACTTGCGGGCTTTGATGTTATCGGATGCAATGAGATAGACCACCGCATGATGTACACGTATTGCCAAAACAATAATCCACGTTTCCCATTCCTTGAACCAATCCAAACATTCAAGGAAAGGCAGGATTTGCCCCCGGAGTTGTTCAACCTTGACATCCTCGATGGTTCGCCCCCTTGTTCCACATTCAGCATGGCAGGAAGCCGGGAAGATGCTTGGGGGAAGTTGAAGCATTTTCGTGAGGGACAAGCCGAACAGGTGCTTGATACGTTGTTCTTTGATTTTATTGACCTTGCCAAGAAGTTGCAACCCAAAGTGGTTGTTGCTGAAAACGTGAAAGGGCTTGTGTTGGGCAACGCCAAGGATTATGTAAGGCGTATTTACCAAGGCTTTGAGGATGCCGGGTATTACGTTAAGCATTTCTTGCTTGATGCACAACAAATGGGTGTTCCACAAAGGCGTGAACGTGTTTTTTTCCTTTGCTTGCGTAAGGACATCGCATCCCCGGTGTTGGTGCAAGATGGATTGTTTGACATGACACCACGCATTGAAATGGAGTTCAACGAAAAGCCTATATTGTTCCGTGAAGTGGCGGATTATTCAGGTGATGAAGTCAATTCCAAGGTGGTGCGTACATTGTGGGAAAACCGACAATATGGAGATACCAACCAAGGTGATGCCAATTTCCGCTTGTATGGCAAAGGTTCAAACTTTAATCAAGCGTATGTGTACACCGATAAGATATGCCCCACCCTTGCAAGCAAGAAAACGTGTTTGATACATTTTGATAAGCCGTTGTATCTTGGGCAAAGCGAAGTGTGTTGCATTTCATCATTCCCACAGGATTACAACTTTGCAGGGCAACAACCGCATTATGTGTGTGGTATGAGTGTTCCACCCGTTATGATGGCACAAGTGGCAAGCCGCATTTATGATTATTGGTTATCAAAAATTTAGCGATAAGTGTATTACTATAAAACAAAATGATTAACAATGAAGCAAGTAGAATTATTCAATGACCATTTCCAAAACTTTAAGGTTTATGGAATACCAAAGGCACAATTGATAATTGCAGACCCGCCCTATAATTTGGGCGTGAACGCATACGCATCCAACCCATCATGGTACGTTGGAGGTGATAACAAGAATGGCGAATCCGACAAGGCGGGAAAGGAATTTTTCGACACGGACAAGGATTTTCGCCCGGCTGAATTTATGCACTTTTGTTCACAAATGCTTGTGAAAGAACCCAAGGAATCCGGGAAATCGCCTTGCATGATTGTGTTTTGCGAGTTTGAACAACAATTCAAATACATTGAACTCGGTAAGCGGTATGGGTTCAACCATTACATCAATCTTGTATTCCGCAAGAACTTTTCGGCACAAGTCCTTAAAGCGAACATGAAGATTGTGGGTAATTGTGAATATGGCGTTTTGCTTTACCGGGACAAGTTGCCCAAGTTCAACAATGATGCAGTTGGGGGGGGTATGGTGTTCAATTGCATAGATTGGATGCGTGACAATAGAACCCCGAAGATACACCCGACACAAAAGCCCGTGCCGTTGCTTGAATACCTGATAAGGATTTTCACTGACCCCGGCGATGTTGTCATTGACCCATGTGCCGGGAGTGGTTCAACGCTATTTGCCGCAATGGAACTTGGGCGGCGTGCGTATGGATTTGAAATCAAGAAAGAGTTTTTCAAGGCGGCAAACGAAAAGGTTTTGTCCCAACCAATTCAACCAAGTTTATTCTAAAACAAAAACATTCGCAACAATGAAAGATTTGATTTTTGATGTCATGTTGAATGGGCGGTTTGTATGCACCATGAAATACAGATATTGCCCTTTGTTCCCCATTACCCCGGAGGACATTGCAAAGTTCGTGGAGGAAAAACGCCCATCCTTAAAGGGTAAGAACTATAATATAGCATTCTGATATGAAAGCGACAACGGAACGCATATTTGCCAATGACATACAAATGATGTTATGGCAAGAAAAGAATTGTTGCAGATGCACGAAAGCCATTAACACATCCAAAGCAACGGTTTACAAATGTGCTTTGCAACGTGATATGGAATGCCAACAAAAGGGGCTTTGGCAGATAAACGAAAGAAGCGTGAAATTGGTTAAGGGGGTTGATGTTTGCCCCCTTATGAAGCCAAAGGAAACAATCATTCCTTGCGTTGATGCCCCGGTTAT
>ERZ773186.638-NODE-638-length-32528-cov-227.652265_pt1 | contig 32528 bp, 22 predicted proteins | sample MGYA00581000_ERZ773186 | MGnify/ENA primary metagenome ERZ773186 (study PRJEB29015, sample SAMEA2737752) | human gut metagenome | biome: human gut; feature: human-associated habitat; material: faeces | place: China | collected 2012 ...
TCTTTTCTGGAAGATTGAGAATTTCCTCGGCACTTTCTTTTAGGGGCTTGAAGTTTAGATTAACTTCTACGGCATTCACTGGGTCACTGTTGATGGTGAGGCTTGGAGATATGGATTGGATGAACTTTACGATGTCAGCCCATCTCTTTTCCATCGTGGAAGAAACTCCCTGGAGTATTGCACTTGCAAACTTGTTGTAAAACTCTTCCTCAGAGAAAATCTTGAAGGCATCCAGATAGCACACTCTCACATCCTTCTGTTCTTGCTTCAGCTCTTCCATTGCAGCTTTGACAAGTGAAGACTTGCCCCATCTTCTTGGAGAGATTAGCATCACGTTGATGCCTCCTCCAAGGAAAGTCTTGAGGTCTTTTCTATCTTCGATTCTATCAATGAAATATTCATTTTCAGCGATAGAACCATATTCGAATGGTATCTTGTTCATATGCTTAAAGTCTTGATTTTCTGCAAAGTTACGAAATTATACCCAAAGGTATTATACCCAAGGGTATAATTTATGAAACTTTATGTTTTTATCTCCATTCTCATCTTTTTATCGAGTACTATTAATTACGAGAAGTTTTACATAAAAAGCGAAAGATATGATGAATTACTTGAACATAGCCAATGCTTTCTCTATGATTGGCGCCATGTCGTAATACTTATATTCGGCAAGGCGACCACCAAAGATAACATCCTTTTCCTGATCTGCCAGGTTCTTATATTGAGCGTATAGTTCGGAATTCTCCTTATCATTTACTGGATAATAAGGCTCCATGCCATCCTTCCATTCTGTGGAATATTCCTTGGAGATGACAGTCTTTGGACAATTGTAAACTTCTGCACCAAACATTTCGAAGTGCTTGTGTTCTATCACTCGGGTATAAGGCACTTCTCGTTCAGTATAGTTTACCACGGCATTTCCCTGATAATTAGGGCAGTCGATGATTTCCTGTTCGAAGCGGACGGTGCGATAGTTGAGTTTCCCGAACTGATAGTCGTAGAACTGGTCTATTTTTCCTGTGAAAACCAGTTTCTCGGCGATTTCCTGCCAGCAGTCTTTAATCAGTCCAGCTTTCTGGGAAGCCTCTTTGTTCTCTGCTAATTTTTGGATGTTGTCTGCAAAGAAATCCACGGAAGTCATGGTGTCGATACCTTCGAGCAAGCCGTCAATCAGTTTGTTGTAGCCACCTACCGGGATGCCCTGATACTTGTCATTGAAGTAATTGTTGTCGAAGACGAGTCGTACTGGCAGGCGCTTGATGATGAAGGCAGGCAGGTCGGTACACTTACGCCCCCATTGCTTCTCGGTATAACCTTTGATGAGTCGCTCGTAGATATCTTTACCGATGAGTACCTGTGCCTGTTCCTCCAGATTGCGTGGCTCGCTTACGCCGTCAGCCTTCATTTTAGCTACAGCTTCCGCTTTCTGTTCATCTATTTTGGCTTGTGCTTCTTCAGGAGTGGTAACGCCCCACATCTGATAGAAAGTGTTCATATTGAAAGGCAGGTTGTAGAGCTTGCCTTTATAATTGGCCACAGGCGAGTTGGTGTAACGGTTGAACTCAACGATGGCGTTGACGAAATCCCACACCTCCTTATTGGATGTATGGAAGATATGCGCCCCATACTTATGCACATTGATGCCCTCTATCTGCTCACAGTAGATATTGCCACCTAGGTGAGGTCGCTTATCTATTACCAGACAAGTTTTGCCTTGCTTATGGGCAAGGTGGGCGAATGTGGCTCCGAAGAGACCGGAACCAACGATGAGATAATCATACTTCTTCATAAGAGTTTTGCTTGCTTTTTTATTTGCCGCAAAGGTAAGAAAAGATATGCGAATATGCAAACTTTTAGCAGGAAATATTAGGGCGGATATTTGAAGCGCAATTCATCTTTATGCTTATGATAGTAAGTGCAAAATATAAGCCTCTTCTGGAGAGAAGTTATTTTCTTAAATATCAGATGTTTAATTTATAAAAATGCTAAAATACAAAGGTATAAAACAAGTTTATTTGCTAAAACACAGGGACATAAATGGCAAGTTCTTGCTAAAATACAAAGAATTATCCTAAAAGAAACAAAACGAGCATATTCTTCCAGTGAAATAGTGAAGAATATGTTCGTTTTTGTACTTATTGCCTAATAACTTGCTTTTTTAATTCGTTGTGTGAGATAAGTCGGATGAGAGTCCTGCTCTATGAATGTCTTGTATTTCAAGTTGTTTGGACCTACATCTTTCTTGTAGTGTTTCATGAGATATGTATTCTCATTATTGATATTGTAACTATTTGTTGTGAAGACTTCTTGCTTGCCGTAATACATGGCAATAGCTTGGTTTACCCAATATCCAGGATCAGGCAAAGCATCGTAATGGGTATCAGAAGGAAGTTTTGTTTTTAAAGGCTTCAATTCGACAATAGAGTTGTTGTAAAGCCTCCCCAATAGTTCTTCCCTTTCTTTCATTTCTTTGTCGCTTGTTTGTATCTTTCCTTTGATAAGAAGGCTGAGTGTGCGATTGGTGGTGGATGGTTTAACGGCTATAGCCAATACAAATATAAGAATTGTATAAATGTATGAATATTTAATGGTATTCTTAAATTTCAATTTTGTAGCAGTCGCTACCTGACAAATGGCAGAACTCAGAGGTGCTTTGTTTTCTTCCTTTCTTGCCAACGCACCTGAAAGGTAATACATGTTGGTCAGAATAAGCCAGAATAGTGCATAGGTATAAACATTTTGCACTCTGAAAGGTCCTTCGTATCCCATGGCGTAGCAATGTGGAAAGAAGAAGCTGCAAAATAAGCCAAACGTGATGGCAATGCATAGCCATGGGTGAGAGAATTTAAAATTTGATTTGCGAGCCAATTTACTTACTGTTGGCACCAAAGTAACAAAGGTGAGTGACATGAAACTAATGATTCTGTCACCGATGAATCCAATACTTTTGCTTATGGTAAAGCCAATAGCTTCTATAATGGTCGGGTGATACTCCTTTACGGCTAACTCACGAAAAGCATTACCTGGTGCTAAGATACTAAATGCAAAGGCTGCTAAGTAAACAGTCAAGACACCTGTAAGGAATTTGGGTAATTTCTTTTGCTCGATACAGATGATGGCAATGGTTGTGAATAATATAGCGGCACTTCCAAAGCCAGAGACAAAGTTGCCTCCGCCAAGGAATAGGGCGAGGATGATAGTAAGTGCACCAATAACCCATTTGGGTGTGCTTTGGGATTGGTAATATGCGATGAGTAAAGCCCCCAGACATAAGGAAAGACTAAAGTATAGAGTATAGTACATCGCTCCATTATACCAATAAAAGGCATCGTAGGCAGAACGGACGAATTGTATGTTGATGAGTGCAAAGATGGTAGATACGTATAAAAATTCCATCTTTGTGGTATGCAGTAACTTCCTCATTATCATGAATAATAGCGCATATGTTGATATGACGATACTTGACGCAAGAACAATGGGCACAATCCAATACATGCCAAAAGCTCCAGGCTGCAAAGCCATCAAAAAGCATGCAGAGTAGGTGCCTTGCCAAATATGGTACATGCTAACGGCTACATTCCATGCTCCTTGGAGGCATGCACTTACAGAATGGGTGGCATTCCATGTCTTGTATGCTTCTGCTCCAAAGACATAATCATCAGAAAATGGGTGCAAATATTGTCCGATCCAAAAGATGGGGAGGATGGACAAGATTAAAATCACAATTGCTACGCTTGTTACAATTTTTAATTGCTTTTTATTCATAACTGTTTTAATCCTATATTAATTCTGTGATAATACTAATTCTTTTTGTATTCTATAACATCGTTGCGTCTGTAACTTTGCATGTGAGATAAATAATAAATGTTAAAACTTGTGCCGCTTATGGCTGCAAAGGTACTCAATTTTATTGAATGCCACAAATAATCCTTGCTTTTTTTTGTTTTTTTGATAACTTTTCGTACCTTTGCAGCAAAAATAATGATACCAAAACTCATTCATCTTTGTTGGTTTAGCAATGATCCTTATCCTGTAGAGATAAAGGTCTGCTTGGATTCGTGGAAGCGCATTATCCCCGATTATGAGATAAAATTATGGGGATATAAGGAAGCTAAGGCGATAGGGTGTCCGTTCATAGACGAAGCATTGGAGGCTCACAAATGGGCTTTTGCTGCGGATGCTGTCAGATTCTATGCTGTATATGTTCACGGAGGTGTTTATATGGATAGTGATATCTTCTTGTATAAGCGTTTTGATGAGTTTATGCAGAAGAATGTATTTACTACTTTTATGACAGAAGAAGGCGAAACCAAGACAGGATTGCAGGCAGCTTTCTTTATGGCTCCTCATGGTAATGCTTTCTGTCAAAAAGTTTGGGAGTATTACAAAAATCATCATTTTAAGAATGATGATGGCTCTTTTAATACCACAATCTCTCCAATTATTATGGAACGTATCGCAAAGCAATTACAGTTTGATATGAATATTCGGAGCACACAATTGTTGGAAGGTTTGCACGTATATCCAACTTCATATTTGTTGCCTCGTAAAAAGTATCCTCGTACAGAAAAAACTTTTGCCGAACATCGTATTTATGGGAGTTGGCGTAAGAGAAAGTTAAGCCGTCAGATAGATTTGATGATTTCTCATGTCGTCCATGTGGTAAAGTACGCTCTCTTCAAAAAATAGAAGAGAGCATATTGTTTTGTGGACTTTATTTCAAATGAAGCAATTCTTTATACAAGGTAAGATATTGTTTCATGTATTTGTCATAATTGTAACTCATAGAGTATTCTTTTGCAGCAAGGGATAATTCCCCATTTCTGTCCCAATTGGCCAGTCCTTCATTTATAGTATTAGCCATTTCTTCTGGCTCAAAAGAGTCAAAGTAGGTTGCGTGGTTCTTGCAGATTTCTGGTAGGCTGGTGTATCGAGAAGAGAAAACTTTGCAATTGTAGCGCATCGCTTCTAAAACAGGAAGTCCAAAACCTTCTAATCGACTTGGGAACAAGAAAGCTTCGCTATGAGCATACATCCAGTTACGTTCTTCATTGGTGATTTCACCAGCTATGATGACGTTGTCTGCATGGCAATATTCTTTTATTTCCAGTAGTTCTTTGAGGTAGCTTGTACATTTTTTCCCACATATAAATAGTTTATATTTAGGAAAGTACTTCATCATAGGTATTAATGTATGAAAATTTTTTTTCTTTCTTGTTTGCCCTATTGTGAAAAAGAATTTGTCGTCTATATTCACAAAGTTAGGTCGCTTTTGTTCTTCTTTGGTTGTGTCTTGTATTCCGTTATAGATAACTCTTAGTGGCTTTTTCCCAAGGTTTATATGTTCGAGTAAATCTCGTTTTACATATTCGGAAATGACAGTAATGCAATCTGAACGTTTAACAAACCATTTGAGTTTCAGTAAGCGTTTGAGACGATGAATGCCTTTTTTCTCAAATAAAAAGTTCAAATCATGTACTGTGAGCAGATTTATCATACCTTTGGCATGTCTGCGTTTGATGAACAGTTGGTCTGTGGTATGCCATAAGTCAATCTTGTGTCCTAAAGCCTTGAGATCTTTGTCCAGATGCTCTACGGTAACGTAATCAACGGCATCTCCTAAGACACCTTTATATTTTTCTAGTACAAGAACAGTAAAGTGAATATCATCAATGATACCGCCTTTGAGATGTTCGCCAACATTGTTGGCGATTTCTCCAAATCCACACTTATCTTGATAGCGTGTTAAGTCAATTAATACGTATTTCATAAATATAATGGTCTTTGAATATAAAACTAATCTTGGTGGTTTGTTAACACTATGATTTAACTTGCCAATAACCATTACGGTCGTTTCCTATTCTTTCTATTATGTCATTATTTTTTAGCCATTTAATATTGTTGTCTATAGCTGTAGTACTTATGCCCAATATCTTAGCCATATCTGCTCCTGTAATCTTGGGTGAAAAATATAGAAGATATAGAAGGGATAATCGGTTTTCTCCCAACTTTCTCCCAACTTTCTCCCAACTTTCTCCCAACTTTACACTATGATAATCTCCCAACCTACTTAGCAATTTGTTCCCTTCTTCTTCGATTATACCCAACTTTTCTCCTAAGTTGTCATTCAAAAAGGTGATTACTCCCAACTTTATACCCAACTTTATGCTCAATCTTTCTTGTTGCGTTTTTATGTCAGATATAGATGGAGTATCCTTTGTGCCGGAAGTTGGATTGCTAAGATTATTTTGTAAATGAAAGCAAATCCTAACTATGTTTCTATCACTGTCGATAGTAACATCATTACCTGTAATCTCTTTCCAAGAGAAAAGTTTACCTATTCCGAATCCAACGTTCTCTGAGATATTAGCGAAGCGAAATAGTTTGGCGATGGTTGGATTGCGCAAACTGGAATAGAATGTGCGAGCCATTTGGTCTGCTTGCATAGGAAGGTTTCCTGCATTCATAAACTCTATTTTATCCGTAAAGGCATGGATGCAAGAACGAATAGGGCTGAAGTGATCTGTATGCATGCAAAGGTTTGCTAAAGCTTCACGCAATATGTCCCATTGCCGTTTGTCTTCGACGTTCACTCCTCGGTAAGAATCAAGTTTGAAAGGAGTATCTATCAGGGTTCGCAATCTCCTATATATAATAAGGTATGCCTCCCAGATATTCTCTTGCTCAGGTATGCGATAGGTATATCTCGTATAAGCGGCTTCAACTGTAGGGGCTGGAATCTCTATGTAATCAACACAGAATGTAGGAACATACGCCGTTACGAATGGTGTCTTTCCAAACATCAGCAAACCTGCATATGTGAGCATTCCTTTCTTGTCAGTAATATTTAGTTGTTTGCAGAATTCCTCATCGCTCATGTTCTTACATTGAGGTAATGAGTTATCTGCGTTTAGATATGCTCGGTAACTATGAAGCGTATCAATGTTTAACATACTGATGTCCGTGTCTGGTATAGATAGTTCTGAGCGTACACCAAATGATTGGTCATGATACATTTGCATGATTTCATTTTCTGTAGCTCTTTGATCTCCACTGCCCATGCGGACAAAGGTGTTGGACGGATTATTGTAATAAATAGGCTTGACAGAGGAAGAAGGCACATGGAATGCCAAGACTTTTTTGCCGTCTAAGTCATATTTGTAAGCTGATGCAGAAAGTTTGATGTTGAATTTCTGACCTCTTAGTGTGCCAAGGAAGTCTTGTTCAAGTTTTTCTATGTTGTCAACGCCGCATACTTCAAACTTCTTGCCTATTTGTTTTATACCGAGCACAATCCATCCACCAGAAGTGTTAGCGAAAGCACTCACGGTTTCCCAAATGTTTTTAGGAAGTTCACTCTTGGATTCTTTAGCCTCGAAGTCTTCCCATTCCAAGTCGTTTATTTTATGTATCAGCTCTTCTTTTGTCATGCTTGTCTATGATATTTTTGCAAAGGTACTATTTTATATTGAATGTAGCAAATATATATTGTTTATTTTTCGTTCCGTTCTGTTTCAAGTTACTCCAGTAACCTGTTTCGTTAGTTTGAAATGTCCCAAATAGTCAGCGTTGCTGATGGGTAGAGAAATAAATGTCTAATGCTTGGCGAAGGAAGTGCCCATGGTTCAGTCTTTCGGCCAGGCGTTTTGCATTTTGCTTCAGATTTGCGATGTCGTCGAAGGTGAGATTGGCAAGCTTTTCATCCAACTCTTTCAGCGAATTGATGGCAATACCAGCTCCTGCTTCTTCGATGATAGGCGCTACGGCTGCCTCTTTCCAGATGATGAGCGGTAAACCAGCACGGAGATAGAAGGAAACCTTATGTGGAGAATTCCATTTCAGGTATTGACCATATTCGCCCGAACAGGTGTCGAGTGAATCGCCATCCCATACTAACCCGAAGTCGGCATCAATACTCTTGATGAAATCTTCTGAAGGCACAAAACCCTGATAAGTGATGAGCGGATTCTCTTTCAAGCCCAGTAGTCCTTCCTTGTTTCCGCAAACCAGCAGTTGCCAATTGGTCAGCGTCTTGGAAAGTTCTACCAGAAATGAATTCTTCTTCATGCTTAGAGCGCCGGCATAGACTACTTTTGGCTGCTTCCTGTCTGACGCTTTTTCCTGACATGGTGAAGCTGAGTGATAGTCAAATAAGCCGAGGGCACCCACTGGCTTCTGCATTCCGTGCTCCTTGAGCCATTTCTTCATGTTCTCGTTGGAAGCGATGATATAGTCGCTATGGGAGAGACGGCTGATTTCTTTCTCTACGGTCAGCTTCTTTCTGCGGAAAGAACCTAAATCGTGAATGAGGGAAACGGTCTTGGCTCCTTTCATTCTTGCTATTTTGCATAAGAAAGAAAAGTACTTTTTTACAGGATATTGCAAGAAAAGAGTGTCGCCTTTTTGAAGCAATAGGCAGGCACGGAGAATTCCTGCAAGATCAAGGAAAAATGCGATAATCTTGCTGTTTCTTACCGTTCGATGTAGACCCAGGTTGACGGCTCCCATTTCATCGAGTGTATCCTCGTTGTCCGTCTTAGCCTTGTTGCCAGCTGATGTAAGATTATAGTAGTTGCGACTTATGTAACAAAGTCTGTTTTGTTTCATATTTCTTTTTTACAGTTGTTCTGATGATTATATTTTTTGGTATGTTTCATATAGGGAATGAAACAACTTTTCGTCGGTAAAGCGTTTGGCATATTCTCTGCCCCGCATGATCATATTCTGACGTAATAGAGCGTCGGATGAAACGTTGAGGAGAGTTGCAGCCATGCTCTGAGCATCGTCTGGTGCGACATATATCGAATCGGGACCTCCTGCTTCTTCCAGACAAGAACCGGTACATCCGATAGCTGGAACTCCGCTGCTGATGGCTTCCAGAAGTGGAATTCCGAATCCCTCTATCCGGGAAGGATAAACGAAAATTTGTGCCAATTTGTAGAACGATGGCAAATCTTCGTAAGGTACTTTATGATAGAAATGAAACAGATGCTCTATGCCTTGTTCCTTCAGAAAGCTTTGTATTTCTTCTACATATGGAGTGTGGCGTCCTACTGCTACTACCTGTATTTCTTTTTTCCTCTGATTCTCTGCAAGACATTCTGCTCTGCATTCTCCTTTGGCAAGCAGAGCTATCGCTTTTGCCAACAATAGAAGATTCTTCCGTTCTTCAATGCTTCCTACATAGAGCACAAATTCTTCTGGTAGCGAATATTTTTCTCTTACCTCCTCCAGCTTTTCTTGAGCAATTTCTTGAGAGAATACAGGGTCACAACCCTGATAAACTACATCAATTTTTTCTTTTGGTGTATGGAAATAATCTATAATTTCCTGTTTGGTGTATTCACTGACGGCAATGATGCGGTCTGCGTTTTGGCAAGCCTTGCGAAATTTATATTGATAAATTTTGCGGTCTATCCAATGATAATACTGAGGTGTATGAAGAAAGATCAGGTCGTGGATAGTCACGATGTATTTGCATCGTTTTTCTCCATATTTCTTTTTTCTATCTTCCGGAGTACCAATGTTTAAAGGCAACTCGTTGCTCAAACCATGAAATAAGTCAATACCATTTTTCTGTATATCCCTGCTGATACCCCAGATTCTCCAAAGGGAACTTAGTTCTTTCCATATACCCTTGGATGGAAAATGAAGGAAAAGTTGGTTTAATGTGGGTATTTCTTTCAGATATGGTATGCGATGAGGCTTTGGTGTATATAGATGGTATTCGTTGTCGGGGCGTAGCTCCGACAATATTCTGATTATAAATCTACTATAATTGCCAAGACCAGTACGATTTTGTGCTGCTCTTTTTGCATCAAAGCCTATTTTCATGTTTTGTTATTTTGAAAAATCTTTATTCCATACAAAGTTACAATAAAATTCTGATTTTGCAAAATAATTATAGAAATATTTGCTCATTACATGTTTTTTTTCTATCTTTGTTCGCGATATAGCTGGAAAATGATAAGGAGGAAGATTTATGACCAATATGTATAATGATTAATAAACAGATAAATCAAATGAATGAAACTCTTTCACGCTTGAAGCAGTTCTTGAAGCGTCCTTTTTTTACCGACCCGCGCACATTACTTTGGCTTTGGCTCTTGCTGGCTTTGGGATCTGCGCTTATCAAGTTTCATAAGTGTAATAACTTTTTAATATTCAAATATGTTTTTTGGCATACGTGGAATCAGACGTCTCTTTACGCTCCTTATGCAGAGTATTTTGATACGAATCATTATGGTCCGTTCTTCAGTTTGATTATCGCTCCGTTTGCAGTTGTCCCTCTTCCTGTGGGGCTTATTTTGTGGCATGTGTTGATGGCTTTGCTTCTCTATGTGTGTATCCGAAAACTGCCTCTGAATCAGGGGAAACAAATATTTATCTATTGGTTCTGTGCTCATGAGTTGCTTACGGCTTTATTCATGGACCAGTTTAATATTGTGACGGTTGCTCTTATCGTGGCATCCTTTTATTGTGTGGAGAAACAGAAAGATATTTTGGCTGCGTGTTTTATCATGATTGGTACGTTTGTCAAACTTTATGGTGTTGTAGGATTGGCTTTCTTCTTCTCCAAGCATAAGGTCAAATTTGTTGCTTCGTTGGTCGGGTGGGCTGTTTTGTTCTTTGTCTTGCCGATGTTGATTAGTAGTCCTGAATATATTATAGGTCAATATCAGGAATGGAAAATGAGTTTGGCAGGTAAGAATATGGAGAATATGTTTTCTACGATGCAAAATCAGTCTTTGTTAGGATTAGTGAGAAAAATATCGCATGTTTCCACTTATTCTGATTTATGGCTGATTGTTCCTGGAATATTGGCTTTTTGCGCTCCTTATCTGCGCTTTTCGCAATATAAAAATCTGTATTTCCGATATGCTTTCCTTGCTTCGGTTCTGATGTTTGTTGTACTCTTCAGTACGGGTAGCGAGTCGAGTACTTATATCATTGCTTTTGTGGGAGTAGCTCTTTGGTTTGTTGCTGTTCCGTGGAAGCGTTCTCGCTGGGACATTGCTTTGATGATTTTTGCTTTTATCCTGACGAGTTTGTCTCCTTCTGATCTTTTCCCGAAGTTTATACGCAAGACTTATGTGCAGCCTTATGCGCTGAAAGCCCTTCCGGTGATACTGATTTGGTTTAAACTGATTTATGAAATGATGGTTAGAAATTATTCGGACAAATTGAAGGAATAGTCAGATTTCACGGATAAGAAAATACCATTCTTGCTAGATTACAGTTCAAGTAGGAATGGTATTTCATGTTTCTTCTGATAGCGTTTCCAGAATTTAGCCCGTTCTTTCATTACATAGTCAACGGCTTCTTCAGGATTGGCATTTCGTATCAATGCATATTCTGATGCGAGGGTTTTCATGAATTCTTTTGGACCCCAGAATTTACGCAGGTTATATAAACCTTTCTTTATGCTGACTGTGCCAAAGTTCATGCGGTTTATATCTACAATCATGAAATGATAACCTTCATCATCCTTTTTCCATAGTACGTTGCCTGGTGTGAAGTCTTTGTGCAATACTTTATGGTTATGGATATTTGCTGCAAAATGAGCAAGAGCTTTGGCTATAGAGGTGTGGTCTGTAAAATTCTGGTCACCAGTTTCATACATGGTGTGTCCGTAATCACATTGTATCGTGATGAGGTAGGTGAATCCCAGCATATTCAGAAGACCTCTTTCTTCAATAAGTGCAATGACTTCTGGCGTTCCTATCCCCTTATCTTTTAAAATTCTGGCATATTCGTAAGCGCGTTTACCTTTAGGTACCCTGATTCCCCATGAATAGATCATCTGATTCAGTCCGTGAGGTATATGGTATCGCTTTACATTGATACTTAGGCCTTCAGGGGTATTCATTACCTTGATGGTATTGCGGCTTTTATAAATCTCACGTCCCTTCTCTTCGAAAACATCAGGAATGCTCTCGATGAAACTTCTCAGGTATTCATATTTTGGATTTATCTTTATCTTTCTCATTTCTTAGAATCGTTTTTGGAAATCGTTTCTTGTAATCCATTCTATTCTCTTGGTACAACTTTCCCCTTCACCACTTCGTATCGCTTGTCAAACTCCTCTTTGGTTCGCTTCCATCTGTTGTGTGTCCAGAGATAATAAGGAGGATTCTTACGGATGGTTTCTTCTAACATCTGGAAGAAGCGACGGGTGATCTCATGCTCCGGCAGAGCGTTCGGCTCGCGGGTGATAAGCTTGTAAGTGGCTGTGTAATAGCCCCTTTTCGGGCGCGACATCTCTACATAGAATACGGCATCGTTCATCTTCCTCATGATTCTTTCGCCTCCTGTAAACACAGGAGTTTTGGGATGGTTGAGGAAAGGAAGCCACAGGTGGATGTTCTCCCATTTAGGCCCCTGGTCGCTGATGTAGCCGAAGATGCTGCGGATATCCCTGCGCTTGTAATCTACCAGATAGCGGAGGATATCTTTCTTAGGAACTGGCACTCCATTTTCTTCGTGAGAACGGATGCGCTTGAAGAGTTCATCGAAGGCCTTGTTGTACAGAGGATGATAGATGAGACCCATCTTGCGGGATTTTGGCAGTTCGATGCCTACACATGAGAGCCACTCCCAGTTGCAGTAATGTCCGAGGATGGCTGCTACATCCTGACCCTCCTGAAAACATTTTTCCACTTCCTCGCTATTGTAAACATGGAAGCGGCGGCGAAGCTCCTTGTCGCTGATACTCAGCAACTTGACTGCTTCAAAGAAATAATCGCTGAACCAGCGATAGAATTTCTTTTCGATAGCTGCGATTTCTTCGGCAGACTTCTCCGGAAAGGAGGTGGTGAGATTCTTACGCACAATGCCCCGGCGGTACTTGATGACGTGGAACATCATGAAGTACTCGAAATCGGCAATGCAATAGAGCAACCTGAACGGCAGCAGCGATATTGCATAAAACAGCGCATAAACAATCTTTGTCATAAGTTCTATGATTTACACCTTATTATATATATAAGCAAGAATGCAACTTAACATTTAACATTCAACACTTAACATTGCTATTATACCTGCTGCATATCGTGCAATTTCTTATAATATCCGTCTTTGTCTATCAGTTCATCGTGAGTACCACGCTCCACGATTCTTCCCTCATGCATCACGCAGATTTCGTCTGCATGCTTGATAGTGCTCAGGCGGTGAGCCACGGCTACGGTAGTACGGGTCTTCATCAGTTTCTCCAAAGCATCCTGCACCAGGCGCTCGCTCTCTGTATCAAGAGCAGAAGTAGCCTCGTCGAGAATGAGAATAGGAGGATTCTTGAGGATAGCACGGGCGATGCTTACACGCTGGCGCTGACCACCGGAAAGTCTGCCTCCACGGTCGCCGATTCCTGTATCAAATCCATGTTCCGACTTCATGATAAAGTCGTAGGCATTGGCTATCTTTGCTGCATTGGCGATTTCCTCGTCGGTAGCATCGGTTTTGCCGAAACGGATGTTGTCCTTGAAGCTGGCATTGAAGAGGATAGCCTCCTGGTTTACATTGCCTATCAGCTGGCGAAGATCATTTACGGCCAGGTCTTTCACGTTGATGCCATCGATGAGCACCTCACCTTCCTGCACGTCATAGTAACGTGGAATCAGATCTACCATCGTACTCTTACCGCTACCGCTCTGACCTACGAGTGCCACGGTCTTGCCCTTCGGAATCACGAGGTTGATGTCTTTCAGCACGTATATCAGTTCGTCGCTCTTATTGTCTGTATAGGCGAATGATACGTGGCGGAACTCTATCTGATGTTCGAAGGAAGCGATATGCTCCGGGTTCTCCTTGTCCTTGATTTCCACTTCTGCCTGGAGAATCTTGTCGATACGCTCCATGCTGGCAAGTCCCTTGGGGATATTATAGCTTGCCTTGGAGAATTCCTTCAGCGGATTGATAATGCTGTAGAGCATCACCAGGTAGAAGATGATAGTAGGACCATCGATACGGCCGTAATCCAATACCAGAATGCCACCAAACCACAATACGACTACGATGAGGATGGTGCCTAAGAACTCACTCATTGGATGAGCCATCTGCTGGCGGATGTTCACGCGCATGATGTTGTCGCGATATTCGCTGTTTACCTTGTCAAAGCGCCAGTTCATCTTGCTTTCTGCACAGAAAGCCTTGATGATGCGGAGACCGCCCAATGTTTCTTCTACCATGCTCATGGTGTCGCTCCAGAGCGACTGTGCCTCTGTACTCTGTGCCTTCAGTTTCTTGCCCACCAAGCCCATGAACCAGCCGAAAGGTGGAACAAAAAGAATGGTGAAGAGAGTGAGCTGCCAACTGATGCAGATGAGGGTGATGAAGTAGAAGAGTATCAGAATCGGGTTCTTGAAAAGCATGTCGAGAGATGACATGATGCTGCTTTCTACTTCCTGTACGTCGCCGCTCATGCGGGCAATGATGTCGCCCTTGCGCTCCTCGCTGAAGAAACTCAAAGAGAGAGAATTAATCTTCTGGTAGAGCTGGTTGCGGATGTCACGCACGATACCAGTACGGATAGGTATGATGGTGGCGGAAGAAAGGAAATAGGCTCCCGTCTTCAGGAATGTCATGAATGCCAGAAACAGACCGATCACCAGAAGGGCGGTCGATGCACTGTATTCCACGATAAATTCCTGGATGTAATAGTACATGTTGTTGGTGGCTACTTCCTTGAGGGTGCCCCAGTCTCCGTTCCAGGTCATATAGTCGTTGGCACGGATGCCGCCATCTACCTGAAACAGGATTTGCAGGATTGGTATCAAGGCTGCGAATGAAAAGATATTCAATACCGCTGATAGGATATTGAATAATATGGATAGTCCCAGATATCTTTTGTATGGAGGGACAAATCGTTTTAAAACTTGCAAGAATTCCTTCATAGACTGCAAATATAGCGCTTTTAGAGAAAACTACAAAATGATTTTGTGTTTTTTCGCTAAAAGTATGAAGAAAAAGGCTACTTTTACCTGTTTTGGGTAGGTAAAAGTGCCATTTTCGGTTTATTTTGGGTTATTCTTTTATTTTGCGTTCTTCTTTGTTGAAAGTTATTCTTTCACTTCTTCGCCGAAGAGGGTAGCAGAGGTGGAACCGGTGATGCGAACCTTTACGAATTCGCCGATATGGTGGTTGCCCTTATCGATGACTACCGCCTTGTTCTGCTCTGTGCGACCCATCATCTGCTCACGGCTACGCTTGCTGAAGTTTTCGATGAGGATGGTGAATTCCTTACCCTCATCTTTCTTGTTCTGCTCTGCGCTCACCTCTGTCTGAAGCTTGATCAGTTCGTTGAGGCGGGCTATCTTGGTTTCTTCCGAAACATTGTCAGGCAGGTGCTTGGCAGCATAGGTACCTGGGCGCTCTGAATATTTGAACATGAAGGCGCTGTCGAAGCCAACTTCCTTCACCAGCGAGAGGGTTTCCTGATGGTCTTCCTCTGTTTCGTCGTGATAACCCACGAAGATGTCGGTAGTGATGCCGCAGCCTGGGATGATGCGCTTGATGTCGGCGATGCGCTGCAGATATTCCTCGCGGGTGTATTTGCGGTTCATCAGCTTCAGTATCTTGTTGCTTCCGCTCTGTGCAGGGAAGTGGATGTGCTTGCAGAGGTTTGGCTCTTCGGCGATGGCGTGGAGGATGTCCTCGGTCATATCTTCTGGGTTAGAGGTGGTGAAGCGCACGCGCATATCTGGTACAGCCTGGGCTACCATGTGGAGGAGTTCTGCAAAGGAAAGACTGCCTTCCTCACGCTTTCCTGATGGTGAAAGACCGTAACTGTTTACATTCTGGCCAAGCAGGGTAACTTCCTTGAAACCACGCTGCTGTAAATCGCGAACCTCTCGAAGGATGCTCTCAGCATCACGGCTGCGCTCACGTCCACGGGTATAAGGCACGATGCAGTAGTGGCAGAAATTGTTGCAGCCACGCATGATGCTTACGAAACCGCTCACTCTGTTGCCACCGATGCGCTGAGGCACGATGTCACGATAAGTCTCTGTCTTGGAAAGTTCGATGTTGATGGCATTGGTGCCCATTTCGCATTGTGCGATCATATCAGGCAGGTTGAGATAGCTGTCCGGACCGCAAACCAGGTTGGCATAGTGGTTCTGGATGAGGTCATCCTTCACTCGCTCAGCCATACAGCCCAACACACCGAGGATTACCTTTCTGCCCTTTTTCTGCTCAGCATGGAGGGTGTCGAGGCGATGATAAATCTTGTTTTCCGCATTCTCTCGGATACTGCATGTGTTAAGAAAAATAGCATCAGCCTCTTCTTCTTTCTCACAGATTTCATAACCAGCCATCTGCATCACAGAGGCTACTACTTCGCTGTCAGCCACGTTCATCTGGCAGCCGTAAGTTTCAATAAATAGTTTCTTCATTGTTCTAGATGAATTCTACTTTATTATATAATGTTATTGGATAATATACTTGATAATCACCATCTTTCTTGATGGTCATGTCTTTTTGTACTATTGTGAATTTTTATCTTATTCCAACTTTCTCTGTCATTCCCTTGGAAAGATACATCAGCAGGAAGTAGATGACGACAGCAGAAACAAAACCTGCCAGGGCATCGATGAGATAATGTGCCTGGATGTAAACGGTAGCCATGCAGAGGAACGCATAGAATGGCAGGAGGATATATACCAACTTGCGATTTCCTGTATGCCATGCCATCAGCATGCAGATGGTGCTGATTCCGACGTGCGAACTTGGGAATGCTGCCGTTGGTCGTTCGCCTGCAGCCTTGGCATCCTCTACCAGATGATAGAATATACCATCGGTGTAGCCTGGAGACGGCAGACAGTTGGTATGGGTGTTGAAATAATCGCCCATGGCTGGGAATATTCCCTTGGTGATTTCGCGTACGCCTACAGCATCAAAATAGAAGGTAGGACCGGCTACCGGCACGTAGATGAATATCACATAATAGATGAAGAATGAGGCGAGCATTACGAAGGAAATGCGCTCAAACTCCCTGTATCTGCAGAAGAAATAGAAGAATACGACGGCTGCTATCATCGGATAATACATGAAATAGCCCATATCCATCAGTTCGCTTACCACAGCCCAAGGCAGGGCTTTGGAGAAGAGGAGTGAAGGCTGGCAACCGAAAAGTTGCTGTTCCCATCCTGCGAACACGTGGTCGAGGTTGGGGAACATGCGGTTGATCTCGTAAGTATCTGGATACCACCATGCCAGCAGCGCCATCTGAGCCGCCACTCTCACAAGTTTAGTGGCCCTGCAAGGCACCATGCGATATACACCCCATAGCGCTCCCGTCATCACAAGCACTCTGATGCGACCCCAGATCATGGATTCGGGATTCACGAGTTTGGTGTAAGTGAAGAGCATGGTTGCTACCGTCAGAATCATATAGGCGAGCATCACCCATTCCAGCGCCAACAGCCCTTTTTTCGGGTTCTTCTCTATCTTAAAATAATCTTTTATCACGTTTTTTCTTTGAACTTTATGAATATCTATTTCTTTATCTTGTCGGGTTTTCTGCCAAATCCTTTAGGTCTTCCTGTCAAATAATCCTTCTTTTTCGGATTCTTGATCAGAAATCAGAGCCAATGGTTTTCCTTGTACCATTTGATGGCGAGTTTTACGCCACGCTCCAGAGGATAATGTGGATGATAGCCTAACTCGTCCATGGCTGGCTCAATGTCACATCGCCAGTTGCGCTGTTTCAGGATGTTGTATTTGTCATTGTTGAGCGCCGACATCTTTCCGGTTATTCTGCCGATGTATTCGCCGAAGAATGTTACGATGCGCAAAACCCAGATAGGAGCTTTGATACGCAGCATCCAAGGATTGTCAAGTTCCTTTCTGATCAGGTCGCTGAATGCTGTAGATTGATAAACACCTCCGTCGCTGAGGAAGTATTTTCTGCCGTTCATACCATGATCGAGAGCGAGGAAGACGGCCTGCACCACGTCCTGTACATATACGAAGGTGATGTCCTGGCGCTTGTATCCCACGGCAAAGTCCACATGCTGCTTGATGCTTTTTGCCATCAGGAAATAGTCCTTCTCTCTTGGACCATATACGCCGGTAGGTCGCAGGATGATATAAGGGAACTGGATGCCGAGGCTATCCAGATATTTCTCTGCTTCCCATTTGCTCTTGCCGTAAGCCGTGTTAGGGTGGGGCGTATCATGTTCCGTGATTTCCTGATAAGGCTGTTCTTCTCTGATGGCACCGAAGATGCTGAGCGAGCTGACGAATACAAACTGCTTGATAGGCATCTTGAGGGCGATAAGCGCACCTACGAGATTTTTGGTACCCTCGGTGTTCACACGATAGAAATCTTCTGCATGCAGACACTTGGTAGCGCCTGCCGCATGAACCACATAGTCGAACTCCTGTCCGTCTAACTGGCTGATAAGTTCTTCCTTAGAAGAAAGATTGAGGTTGATGAAATGGATGCGCTCGTCTTGCAGGTATTTTCTGGAACTTGAAGGGCGTACTGCTGCCCATGTTTCCATGCCTTGTCGGAGAGCTTCCTCCACAATGTAGCTCCCGATAAAACCCGAAGCACCTGTTACTAAAATCTTCATTAATGATTATAAAATTGCAATTTCGCCTGCAAAAATACAACAAAAAATCGAGTTGTCGTCTATATTGAGCCAAAAAACTTCTAAATAGTCTCTTTTTCAGCGAAAAAGTAACTAAAAATACATAGTCCCACAGATTTCATAGATTTACATAGATTTTTGAAGTCAAAAACTTAAATCTGTGTAAAACTATGAAATCTGTGGGACTTTTCTGATATCTTAAACAGTCTTATGCCTCGTGCTGTCTTACACCCATGCGGGCCTCTACTACGTTTACCACGTAGTCGCCGAGCTTCTCGCACTCCTGGATGATGTCCATATACATCGTACCGATGGCATAGGTATAGAGATGGTTGTTCACATCGTTGATGTTCTGGCTCTTCAACTGGTTGCGGTAGTTGTTGATCTCATTCTCGATGTTGAATGAGAGGTTGGCATCGTTGTCTCCCTTATGACCTACGAGGGTGATGTTCATCTGGGTGAGGGCATTGTCGGTAAGCTCCATCATCTGATGCATGTGCTCATACTGAGAAGGGATGAAATCCTCCTTACCACGGATGCGGCGGTTCAGGGTACGGGCAATATTGAAGCAACTGTCACCGATACTCTCTATCTCGGAAATTTCGCGGAGCATGGCGCGAATCTTAGCCTTGGTTTCGTCAGAGAGATGGGAATCGCTCACCTGATCAAGGTACTTGGCAATCTCAATCTCCATATTGTCTGAGATACCTTCATATTTCTCAATACGGGTATAGAGCTTGACAAACTTATCATCGTTGGTTTCGCCTAAGAGTTCCTTCACCATACCAAACATGCGCTGGATACGCTCGGCGAAGCAGTGAATCTCCTTCTGTGCCTCCAGAACAGAGATTTCCGGAGTCTTCATGATACCGCTCTGGATAAAGCGCAGGCGGAAATCATCCTCATCAGCATTCTTCTTAGGACGGATAATCTTGCATACCAACTTCTCTATCTGAGGGATAAACCATACCAGGATAAAGGTGTTGGAGAGGTTGAAGGTGGTATGGAAGGCGGCAAGCACAAAGGAGAGCTTGGCTGCATTAGCAACGAAATGAGGATCGCTTTTCTCCATCACATCATCATAACCCACCCAACCGCAAACGAGGTGGATGAACGGACGGAATACGCAGAGTATCCAGAGTACACCGAAGACATTGAACACCATGTGTCCCATCGCCGCCCTTCGGGCCTGCGTATTGGCTGTAAGCGCAGCCACATTGGAGGTGACGGTAGTACCGATATTCTCGCCCATCACGAGCGCAATACCCTGGTAAATTGGCAATACACCGGTGGAGCAGAGTATCATCGTAATCGCCATGACGGCTGCTGAACTCTGTACGCACATGGTGAGTACGCTACCTATCAGGAGGAAGGTGATGGTAGTGGTAAAACTGTGGGGATCAAAACTTGCAAAAAAATCCAGAACCGGCTGATTGTGAGCCAGATCCATGTCGATACCGGTTTGACGTAAAGTTCCCAAACCGAGGAACATAAAGGATATACCGAAGATGAAGTCGCCGACAATCTTGCGCTTCTTACTATAGATAAGGATGATGGCAAAGAAGAATGCCGGCCATACAAAGTCGGTGATGTTGAATGAGAAACCGGCACTCATGATCCATGCGGTGAGTGTGGTTCCAATGTTGGCACCCATGATGACCGAGATGGCCTGGGCAAGGGTGAGGAGACCTGCGTTGACGAACGATACCGTCATCACCGTCGTGGCTGTAGAAGACTGTACCGCAGCCGTGATGAGCGTACCAGAGAGGATGCCCGTCAAACGGTTGGTAGTCATGGTTCCTAACACATGGCGGAGCTGAGGTCCAGCCATCTTCTGCAAACTGTCGCTCATCGACTTCATACCGAACATCAGTAGGGCGAGTGCACCGATAAGCCTGAAAAATATCCAAATCGACATATTTTAATTTAATTTATGTTTTCAAAATCACCGTAGTTGCTTTTTTATTCGTATCTTTACCGAACATAAGTGATTACTCTTGGGAAGTATGAAAATACCTCCTTGGGAGCAGGATTATTGTCAAACATTGTAACATAAACGTAGCGCAAATGAAACAAGTAATACAAATCCGTTGCAAAAATAACAAAAAAACTCAGAAAGTAGCAATCGGTAGCACACTTTTTGATATTTTTTCTGAAATTGGCCTTGAAATGAGCCATGGACCTATCTCCTGTAAGGTAAATAACAAGGTGGAAGGCATGCATTATCGTGTTTATAACAGCAAGGACCTTGAGTTCCTCGATATGACTTCTTCTTCAGGTTCCCGGGCCTATACCCGTACGCTTTTCTTTGTGCTCTGCAAGGCGGTGAAGGATATTTTTCCTGCCAGTCCTGATGTGATTATCGACATCCCTGTTTCCAATGGATTTTATGTGGATGTGCGTCTGGGTAAGGAACTTACCGAGGAGGAGGTGGGGAAGCTGAGTAATCGTATGCAGGAAATCATCGATGCCCGCATGCCTATCCGCAGATATATGGTGCCTACCGAGGATGCTATTGCACTCTTCCAGGAAAAGGGAGATGTGGAGAAGGTGAAACTCCTGAAGACTTCCGGCTCTATCTATACTACCTATTATAAAATAGGTGATTACGTGGATTATTATTATGGTACACTCCTTACCAATACTTCTGAACTTTATCTTTTCGGGCTGGAGAAGTATTATGACGGTATGCTGCTGCGTATTCCTTCTCTTAAGAATCCGGATCAGTTGGGCGAAATCACCAGACAGGATAAGATGTTTGATATCTTCAAGGAGCATCATCGCTGGCAGGATATCATCGGTATCCGTACGGTAGGCGATTTCAATCAGGCTGTTACTGCAGGATTTTCAACCGATATTATCAATATCAGCGAGGCTTTGCAAGAGAAGAAAATAGCCCAGATAGCTGAAGATATAGCCCAGCGTAAGGGGGTAAAGCTTGTTCTACTGGCTGGTCCTTCTTCCTCGGGTAAAACTACTTCCTGCAAGCGCCTGTCTATCCAGCTGGCAGTAAGCGGCTTGAAACCTCTGCAGATTTCGCTCGATGATTACTTTGTAGATAGGGAGAAAACTCCGAAGGATGAGAGTGGCGAATATGATTACGAGAGCATCTATGCCCTGGATCTGAAACTCATCAATGAGCAGTTTAATGCCCTCTTCCGTGGCGAGGAGGTGGAATTGCCGAAATATGACTTCCAGAGCGGAAAGAGTAAGAGAAGCGGAAAGAAACTGAAGATGAACGATCATAATGTGCTGGTGGTGGAAGGTATTCATGCCTTGAATCCGGAACTGACATCGCAGATTCCTGATGAGCAGATTTATCGCGTCTATGCTTCGGCTTTAACCACCATTCTGCTTGATAATCACAATTATATTCCTACGACCGACAACCGTTTGCTGCGCCGTATCATCCGCGATAATAAATATAGAGGTGTGAGTGCGCAGGAGACCATTCATCGCTGGCCTTCAGTGCGTGCTGGAGAAAACAAGTGGATTTTCCCGTTCCAGGAAAATGCGGATGCAATGCTCAATACGGCGATGCTCTACGAATTGGCTGTCATCAAGATGCAGGCAGAACCGCTCTTGCAACTGGTGCCAGAGAATTGTGAAGAATATGCTGAGGCTTACCGCCTCCTGAAATTCCTGAAGTATTTCAAGGGAATACCTTATAATAATCTGCCTCCTACATCGCTGCTACGCGAGTTCTTGGGTGGAAGTTCTTTCCATTATTAAAAGATAATAGAAAGGGTGAAGGGTTTTTACGAGATCCGTTTCTAAAAAAAACTGATATCTGGAGCTTTTTTAGAAGGCAATACATTGCTGCTGCCTCTCTATCTGGCACCTTTTATATAATTGTGTTTGCAACTGCGAGCGAAAGAATCAGTGGTAAAAGATGAGGAGTAACACAAATTCTTCTCTTTTTATTTGTGGGATCCAAATCTTTTCAATATCTTTGCAATCCTAAAGTAAAGAATAGTAATGGCAAACGAGGTAGATATCATAGAGAACGACTTGTTGGGTGACTTTGGGCAAGAGGTGTTTGACATCTTGCTCACGGATCAATCAATGACCGTTTATCGGAACGATGGAACTACCCATCACATCTTTTGGGCAACCAATGACTATGAGGAGTTGGGAGAAGGTTATGCCTACAACGACGAAATTATGCGTGAGCGCATTACTGGTGAGTACTCTGGTATCATCAAGCCTCGTGTCTTGAAGAAAAAGGAAGCGCGCCAAAAACGTGTGAAAAAAATGGCGGAGATATTCACCCCCTCTTGGGTATGCTGCTATATGAATGACAATGCGGATGCGAGTTGGTTTGGTCATAACAACGTATTTGCTGAAGTTCTCCATAAGGAAAGGGCTTGGAAGACTCATCAAGAAAAGATAGAGTTCCCGGAAGGTAAGACTTGGGAGGATTATGTAAGGTGGACTTGGATGGAAATCACTTGTGGTGAGGCTCCTTTCATGGTGAGCCGTTATGACACGACTACAGGTGTTGCCATTCCTGTCAAGGATAGGATTGGTTTCCTCGACCATAAACTGCGTGTCATCAATGAAAATGTAGATGACTTGGATGAATGGCTGGAGGACACGGTCATTGCGTACGAGGCTGTACGAGGCTATGAATGGCAGGGTGACAGCTTGTTCTTAGCAAGAGAGAACCTACTATATACTTTCATTGACAATTATGAATATAAGTTTGGCGGGTGTCCACCACTCAAAGCCATCAAGGAAGTAGCGGAAACCATTTCATGGAATGTCTTTCAGATGGATGGCTTAAAGGGCGTGATACCTAACACATGCCATGACGTGGTGACTACCGACCTCTTTGGGGAAGAGAAAAGAACTCCATGTCCAGGTTGCAAGTCGATGAACATCCATCATCACAATGGCATCCCTGTACTATTGAAGAATTTTTTAACAGGCGAGACGGCTCAGTTCCATACCTTGTCTAATCAAGAATATTAATATGGACAGTTCGATACTTCAGAAATATATCATAGGGCGAGTGGAGCCTCAGATTTATGCCTTTTCTACAGGAACGGTTCCCAATTACCTAAAGGTGGGCGATACATATCGTCCTATAGAGCAGCGACTTGAAGAATGGAGAAGGTTCTTTCCTGATTTGGAAAAGGAATACTCTGCCATCTCGAAAGTCGATGAGGAAGTCTATTTTCGTGACTTTGCTGTTCATGCTTTTCTGGAGAAGGAAAAGCAATGTCATCGCCTGCTTCCTGCTGATATGGAAGGCTTGCCATATTATTCGAGAGAATTCTTTCAGTATGCTACCGATAAGGATGTGGATGAAGCTATTAGAAACATCAAGGAAGATTACGAACATAACAAAGGTAAGTATCAGTTCTATACGTTCAAGGAACGTCCTACGCCAAAGACATTCACCTTTAGGCGAGGCACTCAACTCTATGAGCTGCGCCCTAATCAAAAGGAAACGGTTGCCAACTTCACGAAGACTGTCATAAAGGGAAGACGCAATCTCTTGATGTATGCCGTCATGCGTTTTGGCAAAACTTTCACGGCGTTGAGTTGTGCGCTCTCTGACAAGAAATATCAAGCGATTCTTGTTGTATCGGGTAAGGCGGATGTCAAGATGGAGTGGAAGAAGACGGTTGAGGAAATTAAGAACTTCGAGGGCTTCGACTTTGTCGATAGTGATCTTTTGAAGAGAAATCCCGATGTAGTTTCTGAAATCCTTGGTAAGGGACATCGCCCTGTGGTTTTCTTGACGCTTCAAGATTTGAGTGGCAATACCATCAAGACGAAACATCAAGAAATCTTCTCTCGCCAGTGGGATATGCTTCTCATTGACGAGACGCATTTTGGTGCTCGTGCAGAAGAGTATGGCAAGGTGCTGCGTGGCAATAAGAGGGTGTTGGATTCTGAGAGAAAGTATGCGGATGTTTCAGACGATTATACCGACAATGAGGAGTTGAAACTTTTACGCTCAAAGGTTTGTATTCATCTTTCGGGCACACCTTATCGCATATTGATGGGGAGTGAGTTTCAAAAGGAGGATATTATAGCGTTCTACCAATTCTCGGATATTGTAAAAGACAAAGAGAAGTGGGATGCGGCGCATATAGACGCTGATGACTACAATGAGTGGGACAATCCATATTATGGCTTTCCGCAGATGATTCGTTTCGCTTTCAATGTGAATGAATCTTCTATGAGAAGATTGGAACAGTTGAAAAAGGATAAGGTCGAATATGCTCTCAACGAATTGCTGAGTCCTCTTTCTACATTCAAGGACGAGAAAAGGCTTCATCTGAAATTTAGATATGAGACGGAAGTGCTCGACTTGCTGAGAGCAATCGATGGAAGTAAGGAGGATGGAAATCTGTTGGGCTTTCTTGATGATGAGAGAATCAAGAAAGGTAAGCTTTGTCGTCATATCGTCTGTGTGTTGCCTTATCGTGCCTCTTGTGATGCTTTTGAGACATTGGTCAAGGAGCATCAATATGAATTCCGAAATCTTGGGCAATACGAGATACTCAATATTTCAGGAGTAGAAAACGAAAGTCTGTTTAAGGAAGTCCGTGATGTAAAAGATAGGATAGAACAGATAGAGAAGGATGGTAAGAAGACGATCACGCTGACGGTCAATAGAATGCTGACTGGTACAACGGTAGAACAATGGGACACGATGATATTCTTGAAGGATACTGCTTCACCGCAAGAGTATGACCAAGCTATCTTCCGATTGCAGAACCAATACATTCGAAAATACAAGAATGACAAGGGAGAGGTCATCAAGTATAATATGAAGCCACAGACGCTCTTGGTCGATTTTGAGCCTGGGAGAATGTTGCGCATTCAAGAGGCTAAGGCGCAGATATATAATGTCAATACTGATAAGAAAGGTAATCGAAAATTAGTAGAGCGTATCGCAGAGGAACTTAGAATATCTCCTATCATCGCCATCAATAAGGATAAGATGCAACGAGTGGAGCCGGGCGATGTGCTGGAAGCCGTTAATGCTTATTCTGCCAACAAGAGCATCATAGATGAGGCGAAGGATATTCCTGTGGATGGAGGATTGCTGTCAAATGCCGATGTATTGTCTGCCTTGAAGTTCTTGTATCCAATCGGTTCTAAGAAGGGAATTGTCATGCCTGCCCATAAGGGCGAAGGGGAAGAGCTTGACATGAATGATGTTTCTGACAATCTTCAAGATGCTGGAAAAGATACTTCGGAAAAGCAGAAGTCAGAAGAGAAAAATGATGAAGAGAATAATCTGTTAAAGAAACTCTCTACATTCTATTCTCTGATTCTTTTCTTTGCTTTTCTCACGGATAGCAAGGTGGCATCGTTAGATGATATTGTCCGAGTGTCTGACATGGGTGAAGATAATGCTCGTATCGCTCGAAACGTAGGACTGCGTAAAGGCATCTTACAGACAATCCGAAAGTTGATGAATCCATTTGTACTTAGTGATTTGGATTACAAGATATCGCATATCAACCACTTGTCGCACGATGTGTCTGTCCCTGTCAACGAAAGAGTAGAGAGGGCGATGAAGAGATTTGGAAGGCTTTCTACTTCTGAGATTGTTACACCTGCGTGGGTGGCAGATTTGATGGTGGAATACATCCCATCGGACAAGTTAAAGAAAGGGACGAATGTGCTGGATATAGCATCAAAGCAAGGTGAGTTTGCCAATGCCTTGATGAAAGTTTATGGAGATAAGTTGAAGAACTCCATATATTCGTTGCCGACCTCGCCTTTGACCTTCGAGTTTACTCGAAAGGTCTATGCTTTGTTGGGAATGCCAGTATCGCATGTGATAGAAGATTTTACTACGTATGATTTGTTGAATAAGGAAAAGAAAGATATATTGATGGAAAAATTACAAGCGCTTCATTCGGGTGTTATCATAGGAAACCCACCTTATCAGGATAATGCAGTGGGAGAGCAGAAGACTTATAACGGTCCTCTTTACAATATTTTTTTGGATTGTGCTTACGGATTGTCTAGATTTGTGGAGATGATTCATCCAGCACGATTCTTGTCTAATGCTGGCAGTACGCCAAAGGCATGGAACAAAAAAATGCTGAATGACCCCCATTTGTCAGTTCCTATGTTTTGGCCGATTCAAGAAAAAGTGTTTGATGATACAGAGATTAAAGGTGGTGTCGCGGTAAGCGTGAGGGATAAAGATGTTCACAAAACCCCGATAGGTTTGTTTACACCTTATCCTGAGTTAAACTCTATCTTGGAGACAGTTACCCATCGCAAGGATTTCAAACCGATGAGCGATATTGTGGTGACACGAACTGCTTATCGTTTTACGGACAAAATGCACGAAGACCATCCTGAGGCAATGAGTCAACTAAGTAAAGGGCATCCGTATGATATGTCAACCAATATCTTCGAGCGTCTGCCGCAGGTATTCTTCGATGTGAAACCTGAGGATGGAAATGATTACATCAGAATCTTGGGTAGAGAAGATAATGCTCGTGTCATTAAATATGTGAGAAGAGACTATGTGAGAGAAGTCGATAATCTGGATGATTATAAAGCTTTGCTTTCTAGTGCAAATTCTAATGGCGCTTTTGGTGAGGCATTAACTCCTCCTATTATTGGTGAGCCTGGTATGGGAAATACTGAGACATTCATCAGCATAGGAAAGTTTAAAACTGCTTTTGAGGCAGAATCAGTACAAAAATATGTGGCAACAAGGTTTGTAAGAGCTTTGCTTGGCGTGTTGAAGACAACGCATCATCTAACTCCTGAAACCTGGGCATATGTTCCGCAGCAAGACTTCAGTCAAAGCTCTGATATCGATTGGAGCCTTTCTGTGGGTGAAATCGACTCTCTTCTCTTTGAGAAATATCAGCTTTCTAAAGCCGAGGTAGCTTTCGTAGAGGAAAGGGTGCAAAGCATGAACCTAAACAAATAATTGAGTAATACAAGCCTATCCTATCGCAACTGGCGATTTTTATCGTCTGTTGTATGATTCGGGAAGGACATATTTTGTCTTGCGAAATGGAGAAGTTTTAGCGTCCAATGCGTTTTAGACTTCAGTCTTACCTCATTCAGAAAGAGAATTGTCGGTAGTAAAAGAGCTTGTTGCCACTTGCTGTTAGCATTTGGGCAACAAGATTCTCATATACGTATTCTAAATTGGCACTCAGCTTGTCACTCAGAAGTTTCTCGTAGATCACGTTTTCTGTGAACGACTTGTCCCAAAATGCAAGTGTGACGAACAATCCTGTATAGGCACAAAACAATTTGAATTTTGACGTATCCCGATGCAATGCCTTTCCGATATTCGGGTCATTGGCATGATATGCAAACAATACAGTCTTGCTGTCTTCCATTTCTCTGAGGAGTCCTTGTAAGCTTATCCGTTTCAACGCTTCCCACAACAGAATATGGTTTATATCGGTTGCTGTTTTGGTTTAATTGAGCAGGGATGTTCATATATAGTTGCTCGATTCGGCGCGAGGAATCAATCGGGGCAATAGCCGTCTTGGGTATTGGCGTGTAGCAGACAGTCCTATTTTGGCAAAAGCTATCGACAACGATAGTCTTCGCAAGGCTGGGTATGCCACGCTGATGGGTTCATATCTCGAATGGCACCCAAGGTAGGAACCGCCGTATGCGGAACCGCACGTACGGTGGTGTGGGAGGTCGGTAAATGCGAAAGTAGTTGACGAGGCGACATCCCATATTGTGTGGGGTGCCGCCTCGTCGGTGTTATGATTTATGTGATTGTCTCTATGCCCTCAGGCGTATAGCCCATGGGCAAGAGCTTATCTGTTGACGTATTTTCTTCCGCCCTTCTGAATCACGATGCCCTTGGCGTTTTCGTCCACCTGCATGCCTTGGAGGTTGAACAGCTGCTTGGCAGGCGATGCCTGTGTGCGAGCCAACTCTTGGATGCCATTGGTCGATGGGTCGTAGAGGTAGAGACCGGTTGATGATTTGCCCGAAGTACTGCCGTAATCTGGAGCCTCGAAGAGCGTCTTACCGTTGAGACGGAAGATTTTAACGCCGAATTCATTGTTGTAGCTGTTTCCACTGTCGTAAGTGCCTGGCAAATCGAACAACTTGTTTCCGCCCTCGTCGGCTACGTAGAGGTATGGGCTGTAATAATGGTCTTGGGCAGTCTTCTTGATGACCAACTTTCCATCCTGCATGTCGTTACCCAATTCTAGGCCATTGTTGAAGTTCGTATTCCTGTTGGAAGGTTCTGCGCCCTCGCGGAAGGACATCACCACATACTCGTACTTGTCATCGTTGTTGAACAGTGTTTGCGAGATGTCTGGCCACCATCCATCGTTGCACAGAGCGTTGTCGAAGTCTTGTACCTCTATACTCTCAACGTCCTCACAGTATGTCCTTTTGTAGTCATTGCCGCCAGAATAAGAATCGTCAGTCTCCCAGTTGAGGCTTGCTACGTCAAACTCGGCGGTGAATACGTCCTCTCGGCGGTGAACCATATTGTCCTCCTTGTTGTAATAAAAGTAAGTCTCGCTGATGGTGGCAGCAGGATTGCCGTCAACTTCTGTTTGGCCCCTGATGCCCTGCCATTCTTCTGAGAGGCTTGAATGACAGGCAAGATTGCCCTCTCTGTCGGTGAAACAATTGTCAATGGTAAAGCCACTGCCGTAGAGGTCATTTAGCAAACTTACTAGTTGCTCCTTTGTCGTGATAGAATCACTTTCTCCAACTCTGAGGGGTTCGTCTTCCGCTACTCTACTGAATGTCTTTCTGGTGATGGGGGCGAGTGCCTTCAGGTGTACTGTCTTGTATGAAAACTCATTGCCAGTGAAACTGAAGGTCTTTGTCTGAACGAAGTTTTCGTCATAGACAGTGAACGTCGTGGTCTTGTTGCCCGAATATTTGTCTCCGCTGGAGGAGTACAAGACATTCTTGCCGCTGGCGGTGAGGTTCTTGGGAATTACATCGAAGCCGTTGCTGCTTCGCAGTACTTCCTGAGCTTGCGCACTTGCCGCCAAAGCCATGGTGGCAAGCGCTGAGGCGAGTAATACTCTTTTCATATAGCTTAAAATAAAATAGCATGGTTTTACCCCCCCATAAGTTCTACTTGTCTTATAATAATGTGTGCATGGAGAGCAAGCTGCGGGGTATTTAAGGACCTGTATAGGTGCAACTTGCTCTTATGCGTTGCAAAGATAGCACTTTTTTCGACATTCACCAAACTTTTCTACGTATTTCTTATCCTAACTTTAAATAACTTATTAAGTGATACTACTCTGTAGTGCACGGCATCTTCTCCTCGCTCCTAAGTATAAATATGTTTAAATCCGAGGGAAGTTTAAGAGATTACTAGGGAAAGTGTTGCGAGATAAGGAAGAAAGTTTTATCTTTGCCTAGGGAAAGTCTTCGTTACAAACTTTGTAATGTCCGTTAGAAGCCTTGTAATGTACATTAATAAGCTTGTAACGTCCGTTAGAAGGCTTGTAACGGAGAATCCTGTTGGGTGCAGCGACACTTTTCCCTAGGATGGGGCAACTTCGTGATAGGCAATGACGATAACTATCTTCGGGTATGAGGAATGTCGCTCTTAGGTGCTACTAACGATTAGAATAAAAAAAGGAAATATCAATGGCTAAGTACAAATTGCAAGAAATGCCCGACATGGATGAGTCGGGCAAGCGTAGGGTCTATCCCAAGATGGTGATAAACAGAACTTTGGATACCAAAGACCTCATCGAAAAGATGAAGCTCTATCGCCGAGCCTTCTCGCCTAGTATCATCGAAGGAGTGGTGATGGACTTGGAGGATATGCTCGTGGAAGTTCTCTCGATGGGGTATAATGTCAAGTTAGATGGTATCGGTGCCTTCTCGTTGTCCTTGGGATTCGAGGACGAAAAGCCTACTGAGATTCAGGAGGAAGGCGACAAGATGCTTTATCGCAAGGTGGGTGTGAAGGGTGTCAACTTCAAGGTGGCTCCCGAAATGGTGAAGAGAATTCGACGAGAGACCGACTTGGAACGTGATATGGGTGGCGTAACTGTCCTCAAGAAGAAACTCTATACTCGTGAGGAGCGCATAGCTCGTGCCTTGCAAGTGATAGAGCGCAATGGCTATATCACCCTTACCGATTATGCCTATATCAATAATCTTAATCGCTGTACAGCCTCGAAGGAACTGCGAGAAATCACCAGCGACAAGTCTTCACCGATAGATGGACGTGGCAGTGGAAGCCACAAGGTATGGGTTAAAAGGCAAGGATGATAAGCGATTCCTATTAGCAAAGATTTCGGGGAAACTAAAAATCTTTTTCTTATCTTGCTGGTTTTCAGGTGTTTTCATTATCTTTGCAGCGACTTTAAGAAGAATGTGCAATGGAGCAGAGAGTATTCCTTCTGTAAGTGCTTTTGCCAGCAATGTGCTGATTTTGTGTTGTTTACCGCTGCAAAAATACACAAATATTGGAAAATACGCAAATCTTTTTGCTTGAAATATTGGAAAATACGCAATTTTTGTTTGGCCGAAATATTAGAAAATACGCAAATTTGGCTTGCTGCACTGACTTATAACGAGGATAGGTTCGCGTTTCTATTGGAACTTATTAGATTAGATGTGAAATTTGAAACGCATACTGCATAACCCCCTTCACCCTTCACCTTTCCCTCTGAATCCCCTGTGTTTATCAGGTTTGGGGGCGAAAAGGTGAAGGGCGAAGGCTTTTTAGAGTTTGTTTCCGTAACACAAGTCGCCAGCATCTCCGAAACCAGGAACGATGTATTTGTGCTCGTTCAATCCCTCGTCGATGGAAGCGCACCAGATGGTGGTCTTTTCTTCTGGGAAGGTGTTCTTGATGTGCTCAATGCCTTCTGGGGCAGCAAGGACACATGCCACGTGGATATGTTTCGGGTTACCCTTGGTGATGAAGGCTTTCATACCCATCTCCATGCTGATGCCGGTAGCGAGCATTGGGTCGGCGATGATGAGCGTCTTGTCTGTCAGGTCTGGAGTAGCAAGATATTCGATGTGGACACCGATCTCGGTATGCTCCTCGTTGGTATATTCGCGGTAAGCACTCACAAAGGCATTGCCGGAGTGGTCGAAGGTGTTGAGAAAACCCTCATGGAAAGGAAGTCCAGCACGGAAGATGGTTCCGATGACAACCTGGTCGGTAGGGAGGTTGACCCTTGCTACACCGAGCGGTGTAGTCACATCCTTTGCCTCGTAATCAAGTGTCTTTGAGATTTCAAAAGCCTCATACTCACCGATTCTCTTGATATTGTTGCGGAAGAGCAAACGGTTCTTCTGATAATCACAGTCGCGCATCTCAGCCAGGTAACGGTTGATGATGGAATTTTTCTCGCTTAGGTTGATGATTTCCATTGTTGTTTATTTTTTTTGTTATTTTATGCTTGTTTTTGCTTCGATTCCAGCTTAATCTTTTGCCTAAATTTTTGCAAAGATAATGTAAATCCGAGAAATTACAAAATGTTTTAGCTGTTTTTTGTTTGTTTGTGTTCTCTTTGTTTCTCTTTTCTATTCTCAACCGTCTCTCCTTAGTCTTCTTTCTCTTCAGTCCTTTCCGTCTCTCATTCTCCTCTCTTTTTTCTTTCCCATTTCTTCATTTCTCGTTTCTCTTCTCCTTCAATTACCTCTTGCTATATATATAAATAGGTGTACTTTCTTTCTCTTCCGTATTGATGTGTCTGTTTTTTGTAAAGTCAATATGGCAAATTATAGATGAATGATTTGGATTTTAATTTCTTTAACCTAAAAAGCTTTTAAAATGTCTTATTTATAAACAAGAATCTTTGTTATCAAACAGATTTTTCGTAACTTTGCGGCGGTTTTGAAAGAAAATCAGTTTTAAGGATTCAGGTAAGAAGAATTAATTCACAACTTAAATACATTTAAATAAAATGGCAAAGTTTGATAAGTCAGTTTTAGCAAAGTACGGAATCACAGGTACAA
>ERZ773186.647-NODE-647-length-32188-cov-149.863878_pt1 | contig 32188 bp, 31 predicted proteins | sample MGYA00581000_ERZ773186 | MGnify/ENA primary metagenome ERZ773186 (study PRJEB29015, sample SAMEA2737752) | human gut metagenome | biome: human gut; feature: human-associated habitat; material: faeces | place: China | collected 2012 ...
GCTCTCCGCCTTGTCAGGATGTCCCAGTACCGTAGTATAAGGATTCGCACTCGTTGATCCTGCTTCCCGGTATGAACATTAATATTAAATAATGTAGCAAATTATGAGTTGTTAGACAACTACAGCCTACTTAAGCTGAGCTAATATCTTATTATAAATATCCAAGAACTCATCATCTGCATCATTCCCAGAAGGGCAAAATGTCTTTTTTAGCTCAGCGAAACTGAGCTTACAAAAATGTTTATCACATACTTTTTTCCCTCCTAAGCGAACCGTTGCCTCATGATTTTGACAGAGTTTTTTCACATCATCCCAATCACCATAGTGTAGAGATTTTATAGGAGGTGTTAAACCTGCAAAGTAGCTTTCTGGGATATAACATTCGATTTCACGTTTTCTTGTTACCCCACATTGTTTCTCACTATAGCCTAGCGTATGAAGTTTTGTGAGATTTGGAGAAACAGCATCGGTACTTTCCTTATCTGAATCCAACAATATAAAATATGGCTTGCCAATTTTTTTGATGACATCAAAATTTGTCCAATGCTGGATAGAAGAACATCCTCCCACAGGAATGAGTACAACTTTACAATCATCAAAATTCTTGTCTATCACACCTGCTTGTTTATACATTTTTGCCACATGACTATATGCCTTTACATCATCAGGACCTTCAACTAAGAAAAGTCCTTTAATGCTATCATCAAAAAGACGAAGCAAGCTGTCATCACTTTTTATGCCGAGATCTTCAACTATGGACTTTATATTTACAGTATCATTTTGCATTACCAAGTATTGCCCATCATTCTTTATTATATGAACAAGGTTTGAAATATCACAAAGTGATACTATATTTGGCGAATGTGTAGTTATCACTACCTGATACCCATTATCTGACATACCTTTTAAACTTTCAAAAAGTAGCCTTTGAGTAGTTGGATGCAAGAATGTTTCTGGTTCTTCAAAACCAAAAATTACATTTTTGCTTTCATGACGCTCTTCTGCTAACATTTCGAAATAAGACATCATTGTAATTCTCCGAAACCCATCACCACGTGAAGATAAAGGAATGTTCACATCTTGAGCCTTACATTTAAAAGCTGTTGACACTAATTTTGACCAATCAAAATTCACTTGTGCCTGAATTTGCTCTTTAGCAGATAAAACAGAGTTAATCTTTTCTGTTATTGTATTTAATGAATCAGCTATTTTTTCTCGCACTTGCTCCTCTAAATCTGCTGTGTCAATCTGCTCATTCAGCATTTTCAATGCCTTATCCTTAAAATACTTTTGGACAGAAGTATCACTATCAGAAAGCGAACTATCTGCCTTAAAATATTCAAAAGAAGGAAGTTCTTTCCTTATCGCATCGTATATTTTCTTTAATCTCGTTGTTCCAGTGGTAGGCAATTCTGAGTACTCGAATACAAATCCAGCCCCTTGTTCTTGGTAATATTTGCGTATCTTTTCTCTTTTTTCCTTGTTATTATATTCCTCTCCGTTTGCTTTTTGTGTGGATAGGTCTAACTTATTGCATAAATTAATCAATTCCTTTTCCGTTAACAACAAGAAATCTTCTTTATGTTTTTTACGTGCCACATACCACTTTGGCTTAATCTTTACTTGAGTAGTATCCCAAACTTTCTTTACTTTCAAAAATCCATCCTCACTTACGATGTCTTCTTTTTTAAAAGATGTGGGTATCGTATCATCTAAAACAACATTAATATCAGCGGTATCAAATTCTACAGCAATAGAAATCAGTGAGGAATCACTATCTACATTTTTATCATCAACTGTTATTGTTGTATCATTTAAAAATGCATCAACAGCTTTCAATACTGTAGATTTGCCAACATCATTTTTGCCAACTATACAAGTAAAATCATTGAATAATATTTCCGTAGGTTCCTTTATTCCACGAAAATTAGATATAATTATTTTTTTTATATGCATAATGTCTATATTTTAATCAACCAAATTCTTATGATAGTTTTTTAAGAATTCACCTGTTACTTCTGCAGCTGCCCCAAATGTATACCTCTTCCATTTCTTTTCATCAGGACTCCACCTGCAAACTACGATACCAGGCAAATCTTGTTTTGTTATATCTAGAATAGTATCATCACCAGGGAACACTTCTGTCGGTTGGTCATTCTGTTCCAGCCCACACGTTATGTAATGATGCGTACAATGAGTGTGATACTGGCTAAGCATATCTTTATGTGGAAGGTCCTCACTATTAGGTGATTTATATATAGTCGTTACCCCTATCAAAGCGTCCTTTTTTACTCGTTCTTTCCAAAATTTTGGACAATACCCTGTTACAGAAGAATGATGAGCTATTTTTACACATCCAAAAGGAGAATTTCTTTTTAAGATTATACTGTTATGCATTATTTCACACCACCCTGTTTCTTTAGCATCTTCACAATCATCTGTACAGTCATCCATAGAATATTTATCTCTTCTATTCACTTCTGCATCACATCCTATCAGTACGGTCTGTCCATCATAACTAACAGTAACTGATAAACATGTCATATTTTCTTCTAACGCTTTAGTGTTTTCCTCTTTGGGATCTTTCGGGTCAATTTGCAATAAAAGAGAATCAAACTGCTCCATTGCATAATCCGAAGGACCTAGACAATGCACATTAATCTTTATCTCATCATTATCTTCTATCAACTGGTCATGAAAAATATACTTTGGTTTTCTTTGCCCAACTTCTTTCAAAGCAATCAAACATTTTTCAAATTCTTTCCAGCCTCCAGCTTTGTTTGTTTCAATTTCATTTAACATAAAAACATATTGCACAAAGTTTTTAAAGTTACCTATTTTAGCAATTTTAAATTCACTATTTTTACAACTACGCAATATTTCTGCCAGCCCTAAATAGTGGTCTTTATGCCAATGAGAACAAATAACAGTCTTGACATCATCATAAGATACTCCAATGGCGTCCAAATACGCCAAAGGCAGAACTTCTTCATTAGCTTTACAGCTATCAATAATCATCCATTTACCATTCCCCAAATGAATAACTACCGATTCGCCATTATTAAACCCTGGTCCTATTGTTGTTATTTCCAATTCTTTATCAGAAGGCTTTACTAAGTCTATATTAATGTTCTTCATATTCTTCAAACATATAAGATAAATGCTTAATTTTTTCAGACACTATAGACTCCAACATTTCGCTTGTTCTTTTTAGAGGCTGATCTAAATTCATTTCCACAACACGCTTTTTTTTGTCTCTAGTTGGCTCTTGGTAATATTTCACTTTAATGCAAACAATTTGGTTTATGAATAAAGTTTCTCCGTTCTTTAACCTATTTTTGCTAATCCTCAAGTGTTTCACTGATGAGTGATTTTTTACAATTGCCTCAAAATAATCATCTGCAACCAAAGAAATATAACCTTGCCAATTTTCAAACCGAACTAGATTATTTTGAATTACACGAGGTTCTAATTTCGTAAAAGTCCAATCAGAGAAGAAATTATTATTTTCGGTTGAATCCAAAGTAGAGCCCGTCGAATGATTTGAATATACTCTTTCGACTTTTACTGCAATAATGTCTGAAGACAACAAGTCTCTTGCGTCATCAAATAGAGTTGCTGAGAGATTTTTCATATTAGAACAAAGGTTTGATAGATGATATTAATTCTTTAAACGTATCGTCAAATACTTGGTGCAATGTGCCAGTTTTTCCTCTCAAAATACCAATTGCAACATCCACATCATTAACCCTATAATGATTGTTTTCAGAGAATTGAAAAGATGGATATTTACCACCATTAGTAACACGCTTTAACGAAATAAGTTTTTGGGGTGTTTCATCAGTTTGCTTTTCTTCCCACGATTGCCACGTAATATCCACCATTATCGAATTACTAGAAACAGGTGTCAAAGCATCTATTGGCGCAAAATGATGACAAAATTTAAGCAAGTCTCCTTTTTTAAGTAAGGTAAATATTTTTGCTCCATTAATTCCAATCGCATCTATTTTTTCAGGTTTCTTGCAACTCAAAACTTTAATGATGAAACTAACTATCACATCTGATTCTGAAATCTCGAAACTAACCACTTGCAGTCTAGAACGGGTAATTAGCACCTCAAAATTCTTAGTTCTGAAACTTAACGAGTCTGGATTAAGTTGGAATCCCTGTCCTAAGTCTTCAAGTTTTAATATGCCTCGCTTAACCATCCATACGGGATCCATTGATTCTGGAAAAAAACGCCCTAAGACTACGACACTAATACTTTGTGATAATATAGATATTTCCATTTTTGAGTCCACTTGAAAAAGTGGGTTCTATTTAAATTAAACAATAGCCTTGGGCAGTTATATTTTTCCCTTGGCGTTAACTAACACTGGCGAATAGTTCGTGTTCATTAGTTGAGCTAGCAACTTTAGCACGCAACTACAGCTTTAAAAAGGCCTCAAAATGGGGCTATTCGCTCTTTGAACTACTTATTTTGCAATTTGGAGACTTAGTCTGTTACATAAGTGATGAGATCCATATCCTCGCCTTTCTTTCTGCCGAGCAGACGGTCAACAGTCTGTAAATAACCGTTAGAACGTAACTACTGATTTTCAGCAGTTAGCACATCCAACATTTTTCAAAAAAAGCATATTATTAATTGGTATTGCCAAAGCTACCTATTAGGCAGCCTTAACATTCACCTTTTTGTTCGAGTTATAATTACATGGGATTAGGGACATGAAGTCTTGCTCCCCCTCCATCAGTCGGGTGAGTATATCTTCTATATAATCGCCAAAATTAATGTCATTCAACTTGCAGCTCTCAAAAAGTGAGAACATAAAAGCTATGTTTTCCGCACCTAAATGGCTACCGGTATGCATCCAGTTTCGCCTACCCATAGCCAAGTGGCGGAACATTCGTTCGACCGCATTGTTATGCATCTCGACACGGCCATCCTGCAAGAACACCTTGAAGGCCTTCTCGTCATCAAGTACATAGTTGACTGCTCGCTGAACCATTGCACCATAAGAAGAATCAAGCTTCATCTTCTTCAACAACTTCATCAACTTGCCAACGATCGATGCACTGTACTTAAGTCTAAATCGGCGTCGCTGCTTTGCAGTATGCTTGCGTATCTTCGACTCTCGCTCTATCTGGAAGAGGTAGTTCATCATCAAGATGATTACACGCACACGATGGTCAGAGATATAAGCATCCACGAAGCGATGGCGGGCATGGAACCAGCAAGCTGTACGCACCAGTCCCATTTCCTCCAAATCCTTCTCAATTGTCTCATACAAGACTGCTCTGTCTGCAGTAAACACCCTTATGCAAGAGTCCTTGAAGATGGCATCTTCCTGCACACTGTGACTACGGCTACCCTCCTTATATTCCATCACACAAAGCTTGGCTTCCATGGAGAGGGCAGCATGGATGTACTCCACATTGTACTTAAACTTATCTTCCTTACTCTCACGACTGCGAACCACGATTCTTGACTCGTCATTCTGGGTATAGACACACTGACGGATACGCTCAAGCATCACAGGCCCCAAGCGTTCACGAAGATAAGTCATGATTTGCTGCATCCAACCGTTCAAGGTTGACTGAGCTACCTTCATACCCATCTGTGACAACATATCCAACAAGCGGTTTTCGGAGAGATGATAGGCAAACTTCGACTCCAGATAGAACCTACAGAAGGATGGCATCAAAGGATTACCCTTGATAATACTCTGAGGATACTTGCTGCTCTGAGGATCAGAGCCAGGTACATTAAAGCGCGCTATCTTGTATTCCTTACAATAAACCTCTTGTTTCTGATAGAAGAACAGACGGACTACCCACATGTCCTTCTTACCCTTACGTATGATAACCTTTGCATTCTCAGGAAGATCAGATTTATCTATGCCGAAGGACTTCAAAACTCTAGCTGTTGTAGTATAACGCTTGCGAGGGAGTTGACTATCTGATTTCTGCTTTTCTTTTTCTGTTTTCTTAGGCAGTTTTACAGCTGGTTGCTCTGGGGCTGAAGATGCCTTAGACTCTTCATCCTTATGCTTTTCATCCAACGCCTCGTCAGCAGCATCACTGATTTTCTTTTTCAATCCATCAAGTCCCAACTCATTGACCTCTGCGTCGGATGTATCCAACACACCATTCAAGAGATTGGTCATATCTGAGTTATGAGCAAACTTTCTATGAAGGAGAACCTCGATGATAGTTTTATAATCAACCTGAGCCTTGTCTGCTATATCCAACAAGGCATTTGCCTTTTCATAATCATCTGCCTTGGAATGAAGTCGAGATACCTCTGCTCGTAATTCCGAGTTATCAGATTCCGCTTGGGTCAAAGCCACCTCCAACACATAGATACGAGCATTTGCATCTGATAAATCTTCGCTTAACATAGAGATACGCTCGTTTGCCTTGTCAAGTTCCTCCGACAACTCTGTATTACCTTGCTCAATCTGCTGTTTGAGCAAGCCAACAAGCTGTTTGGACTTGGCAAGGTCATTGCTAGCTTTAGTCAACATTGACTTATACGTAGCAAGCTGCATCTCTATATTACTCTTGTTATTTATCATGTTTACAAAGGTACTAAATTTCTGCGACATATACAACTATTTCTTGTTAAGAAAAGTTATACAACTACTTGTTTTTCAGAAACTTATAAGATTTCAGAAACAACTTTTCCTCGTATTCCTTGTTTTTCTTTTCCAAAGCTTCTTTTGCTGTCAGAAGAGATTTGCGCTCTCTCAATAGAGCAAGCAGAGCTTCCTGCTTGCCCAAAATATACTCTTGTATCTCTACCATCACATCCATGATTTCAACCTGACGCAGATTCATTCGAGAAATTTCCTCTCGAATCGCCTTTTCATCAGATGAACCTTGCTGTAATGAGACTTGAAGCTCTGCAACACGAGATTGCATACGCTTCAGTTCTGCATGCATGGATGGTATCAAACTCTTAATATCAGTATTCATAATATGATTTCCGTTTGTACAGATGTTGATAGCAACAGTATCAATGTCTCACGGCTTATCTTATGACAGCGAGCTGCCTCCAAGAAACGAGGCTTGAGAAACTTACCATCATCAAACCACTTCTGGTATAAGACAAAACCATTGATATCATAATGTAATATTTTAACCTTGCGGTAATCCTTGGAATAGAAGATGAAGGCTTCATCATAACTATAAGGATCATGCTGCATTTTTTCACGGATGATTCCTGCCAAGCCCTCACGACCATTGCGCATATCAGTGGGTGTGGAACTCAAATAATAAGTTGTTCGAGAAGTGAAGTTCAGCATGGCTATGACATTTTACGCAGCAGTTCTGCAACTGCAAACAGGTTAGTACACTTGATTTCCATCTCATCACCAGTCGGAGACTTCAAAATCAGTCTCTCAACTTGCCAACCTGCAGGAGTTTGTTGCTCGGGAACAAAATTCTCCTCAACTGTCAAAGCGATAAACTCACCTTCGCCTAGCTTCTTGTTTTCATCTGGTTGAAGCTTATTTGAACGATATGATTTCTTAAACTCAATGAGCCAGTCATAATCCACTGCCTCATCCTTACAATACTTGCGCAAGCTACGACCTTTACGATTTTGGTTGTAATCCTGCATCACTTTTTCGAAATATTCCCTTGTTTCCATTATCAAACTGTTTTGATTACGGATGCAAAGGTAATATATTATATAGGTACCGCCATACGGGCTAATGGTGATTTACGCAAGAAATCAAAGAAAATCTTTTGTTGTTTCAACATAAAGTTGTACTTTTGCACGCATGAAAGATAAATTACAAAGAGCCATCGGTCATATTGTACCGACGCTCCTATTCATTATATTACTTCCCATATCGGTAGTCTTCACATCCATTCACTGGCTGTACAAGACTATCCGAAGATTTTTTCTGCGATAAATCTTGCAGGAAACAGCAAGCCTGCCATCACATAACGCTTACGGGTATGCGGTTCCTTCCACATTCGATAAACAAAGCGTAGATTCGTTTTATCCACCCATGCCGGATAATAATCTATCTCATTCTTGGAAGTCTGATGGATAAATCCACCACAGGTAAATCCAACACCCTGATAGCCGGCATTCTTCACCTTTAGCAGAAACTTCTCCTGCATCAAGGCTCCCATTCCTACTATCAAGAAATCAGAATTCAGTTTAACGATATGCTTAGCCTCTTCATCCATTTCTTGTTCTGAAGCAAAGTAGCCGTTACGATAACCTGCAAACTTCACCTTCGGATACCGCTCACGGAATATCTCCACGGCCTTCTCCACCTGCTCCTGTTTAGAAGCCACAATATAGATGGTTTTTCCATGCTCCTCTGCATAAGAGAACAACTCCGGTGCCATCGAAGTCATATCAAAACTTCTTCGAGTCACCAACTTGCCGTAAACCAACTTGATGGCTTTCACCAGCAAGCTACCATCGGCAAATATACCATCCATTTTACCAAACAGTTCCTTATTATCCAGAGCCGTGAGATAAGATACAGGATTAAGGTAAGTATATACCCTACCCTTTGTTTCAAATATCTGATGAACGGAAGATTTTTCCGTTGATAATATTTTATCTACTAATACTGACATATTCTTACAATTTACCCCCAACCATATTTTTTCCAATCATAGAAGCAGATTAATCTTCTCATAAAAGTCGTGTGACCGTTTCTTTTGTATAGAAAATCACTAAAGTTCTTTTCTATAAAATTGCAAAGATTTGGCAGATCCTCTTCATTTATATCTAAGTAAGGTATAAGAGCTACAGCCTTCCAGACATCTTCACCACAATATTTATCAATTACTTCTTGCAGACTGCATGTTTTCTCCTCATCAGGGAAATTATAAGATTGAAAATCCTTCCCTTTTCTTAAGGCATAATTCACACCTAATTTATTTCCTCTATAATTATCGTTACTGTTTATTCCTACTTGTGACAAGTATTTATATATTGGAATAAATGCTTTAGGAGAAGTCTTTGTAAGTTGGGGATAAGCTGCAGTCAACACTTGTTCTGCATCCAAATCAGTATCATCTGACAACACATCCTTTAATAATTCTACAGCCTTTATACCTCTATAGCCTACAGCTGAACGAAATTGATTAATTGCTCCGAAACCATACACAACTTGTATCGTCTTATCCTTATCAACTTCAGTAGAAGGTAAAACATATATCTGCTTCTCAGGTTTTTCAGACTGAACAATGTCAAAAAATTGCTTTTTGTATTCTCTAAGCACATTAGCTGGAATAGAACGCTCATAGTATTGAAGGAGTTCATAAACGTCCTTAAAGCTATGTGTCTTAATCTTAATAACTGGTAAATTCACCTTATTCGCCATCATAATATCTTGGCGTTCTATAGTCATAGCATAATCCTCATCTGCTGTCCATTCTACAAATATGAGGTTATCCTGCAATTTTTGGATATTCGCATTATCTAAACAAGCCACAATTGATTGCAATATCTCTTGAATATTTGAATCAGATATAGAATAACCAAGAAAAACAACAGGATGCTCAATAAAGATCGTTATGAGTTTAGCCGCCAAATATGGATTCTTTTTACTGAAATCATCATAATCGTCTTCAGTAAGCACCAAACTTTTAGGATCTCTATAACTACCATGGATTTTATATATTTCACCAACACTATACGTAGAAGAAAAGATTAATTGCTCTTGTCCAATGTATGGAGTAAATTGAGGAAAAAGTCTCTCAGCTGTATCATCCCAATTTGTTGTAATGATACCATCTATACTTAATTTTTCCAGGATATGTATTTCTTCTTCATATTCTTTGGGAAAATCCCGTAAAGATTGCTTTTTAAGATAGTCTGAAATTTTTAATTTAAGAACAGAGCTAGCATCTGTAATGCGATCTTGAACTGCTTTCTTGAACTCATCATTTTCATCCAAATTCCAAAACTCATCAGTAACATCTTTTGCAATCTCAGTAGCCACCTTGATTAGGGACTTTGTATTCAATTTAGAATAATACTGTGCTAGCCTGTAAGGAGCAAACATCTGTAATATTCCATCCCATTGCGGAGTATTTAAATAATGTCTTGAAAAACCAGAACCAAGAAACAAAAAAGGTGCCCCATTCTTGTTTTTCAGTATAGTTTTAAATTCTTCTTGAGTCATATTCAATTATATTAATACGCATATCTAAGCTTTCCGCCCCCTTCACTTTAATACAGTAGTAACTTGTCGAATGTCCTCATCCATTCTTGATATATTCTTTCTACAGAATACGCCTTGCTTTTCTCAATGGCAGCATGAGCCATCATTTCACGCAAAGGATCATTTTGCATGACCTGTGCAAGCATACCAGCCGCCTTGTCCGCATCATACCCATTCTTCTCGTAAGGTATCACAATACCATCCTTGCCATCATCAATAATATCTCTCACGGCAGAATAGCTATCATATACTACAGGTATCACACCAAAGCTCATGCACTCTGCAAGAACCAAAGGAAAACCCTCATATTCTGAAGTAAGAAGCAAAATTGAAGCTCTCTCATAATAAGGCCTAGGTTGCTGGAAACCCTCAAATGACACACGTTTCAAGTCATAGCCAGCCACCTGCTTCTCCACATTTTTGCGTTCCACACCATCGCCAACTATCGTAAGCTTCCAGTCAGGGTACTTCTTCTCTAATCTCGCCCAAGTATCTATCACACGATATACACGCTTTTGGTTATAGTCAATTCTCCCCAAATAAATAATCTCCTTTTGCTTTTTCGGGAAAGAATATACAAAATCAGACGAATCCAAAGTAACAGGATTAGTCTGCACCATCAGATGATTGGGATGCTTGATACCAGTAAACTTGGAGAACAAAGCCACATAGCTTGGTGAAAGCACTTGATACAAGTCCGTATGCCGATATACATACGCCATACTACGACTTGTCACCATTGTAAACGCTGCCTTTTTTAGATTCAGCAAATACCTTTTGATTATATTTGTACATCCGTCCAAAGCTATCTCCACATCCTTGATGCGAGCATTCGTGTCTATCTGATTGTGATAAACTGCTATTGTCTTGATGTCCAAACCTCTCTTCGCCTTGTTTAACGTTCGACATGGCACCAGAGGAAGCCCCCACTGATTAATGACCACTTGAATATGGTTCTCCTGCAAGATATAGCGCAAAGTTGCCACATTTTTGGCTGAACACACATAGTCGCCTATGGTATATATTTTCACCCGATTGTCTGTTCTCGTTACTGTCAGCGCGTTAGGTGGACAGAAAGTCGCTATCACGACATGATGACCATGACGCACGAAACAACTGGCAAGCGTAGCTGCCACAATTTCTATGCCCCCGACACCATAGCCTTTCATCAAAAATAAAATGTTCATAAGCTATCTAAAATTTTCTCTACAACCCGTTTATCTTTATGGATATCAAATTTTCTTGCAAACAAACACCCCGAGCTCATAATCTTATCGTAGTCAGCGATAGTTAGTATTTTAGGGGATGGATTACGCTCACTAAAGTCAACATATCTAAGATTGCCTTCTTCACTTGAGGAAAAAGAAAACTCAGGACTGCTGTTCAGCAACATCTGTTTATAAAGCTCATCACTACTTGTAGAATATTTGAATATAGATTGGCAGATTTCCTTATGGTCACATAAAAAATTCACCGCCTTCATCGTCAGACTACACCAATTAGCACCCCAAGCATAAGGAAGCGGACATTTCTTGAGTCTATCAACAAATGGTAATTGTACCAATAATAAAATGCGTCTTAATATATCAAAAACCTTATACTTCCTGCGGTATCTTACAAAGAAGTGATAGTATTTAATTCTGATTGAAAACTTTTTGCTGGTACGAACTATCAAATACTCCTCTTTCTTACCTTTAAAGAAAGAGTGGATATAATCTTGATTTCTTAATGGCATATCCGAGCCAGAAATCAAGTGTACCCTTTCATATTCCACACCACAATTCACTACACGCTGAAAAAGAGCTAACTCTGCTGATGTTTGTGAAAAATCACTCCATCTTACATCATAACTTTTAATCAGATAGATGGAAGAGTGCAAAGATTTACTCCCCCCCCGAATTGCTTATAGCTATCCAATGCCTTTTTGTCAATATGAAGGAATATGTCGTTCCTTTCATCGTCCAGGGCCGTGATAAGCATCTGTAACTGTTCCCAATTACCATGCGCCATGATACAATAAGCATGTTTTTCTGAAATTTTCATTTTGTCCATTTAAAATACTTTATTATATACCTGTAAAACAGATATGCTTTGCGGTACGGATCTCCCACCTGCCCCTTGTCAGCAAACTCCTTCATATAAACAATGCTTTTTCCTTTTATTTTTCTTGAAGAAAAGAAAATCTTGTTTTCGAATGGCAATTCTTCAAAAGCTATTATATCTTTTTCAGAACAAAGGTTTTGATCCATACCAGTTATTAATAAGTTGTCCAAATTTACTCTTTTAGCTCTGCGATACCATTTTACAGCAGCTTCCTCTTCCGAAAGATAATGCAAGAAATGTATCTCTACCTTTCCATCAAGTAATCCTATTGGATACCAATGTTTTTTTCGAGTCCATTCTTCTCTTCGCTCATCACCAAGCGGATATTTGGAATGTTCAACAAAATGGATTTTTGCATCTTTCAGATAGAACTCCAAATGCTGCAAGAACTCTATGTAATCTGGATACATAAAATACAATCCAAGCGTAGGAGAATTGTATTTCATTTCCAAATCTTGCATGATGCGACCGGCAAAGCAATTGGATGAAATTATGGAAGTATCTCTATTCACCATCTTTGCCACATCAGCGATATAAGGCTTGCGTCTTACCCAACTTAAAAAATCAATAATAACATCATAACAAGGTTTCAAAAGCTTATAAAGTAAACTGTTCCTATTCATTTTGCCTTCTCTTTTTTTTAAGCTACGCAATCAAAGAAGGCAGCATCTTGCAGTTTACCCCCCCCTAATCGTGAATTCAACATTTTAATAATCTTTGCAGGATTTCCTGCAACCACAGCAAAAGGTGGTACATTCTTAACTACGACAGCCCCTGCACCGATAACAGAATCATGCCCTATGGTAATAGCACCAATGATACAAACATGAGGTCCTATTACGACATTATCTTCTATTATAGGTGAGCGGTCAGAATCTACAAAACCTTTGGCTCCAATTGTGGTATTCTGTCGAATGGAAACATTGTTTCCAATAATGGCTGCAGGGCTTACAACCGTACCTCTTGCTCCATGATAAATCGTGAAGTTAGAACCTATATTGGTGTGAGGCTTAATATCACAACCTAAAATTAGATTTGTGTAGAAAGAATACAACATTTTGTAGATGTAACGAAATACTCCTCCATGCACTATCTTCAGTCTCAGATAATTGAATATTTTCGATTTTTTATTTTCCATAAATTGTTTATTATTTATTATTACCTATCTCTTACATTTCATAAATTTTCATCAAAGCATCATGAATTGCTTCACCATCATATTGAGTTCTATAAAATTCCGCTTGCCTTTCTTTCATTTCTAAAGTATCAAATTCAACAAGTTTCAAGAGCTGTTTCTTCAAGTCTTCAACGTCTTCATTATTAAACAAAAAACCAGTATTAGTTGGTGCTATTATATTCTTAAAGAACGGTACATCACTGGTTAATACTGGAGTTTGATAGAAGAAAGCCAATGACAACACTCCAGATTGAGTTGCCGAAATATAAGGATAAACAACACAATGTGCATGCTGGTAAAGATAAGCAACTTCGGAATCCTTAATATATCGGTTTATAAACACTACATTTTTCTCGTTTGAACGCCGATTAAAACACAATTGCCCACTCCCTGCTATAACAAGCTCATAGTCGTCACGTAACTGCGAACACTCTTCAAATGCATTATATAAGAAAGATATTCCTTTGTACTCCTCAATGCGTCCAAAGAATAAGATATATGGCTTATTCACTCCATCCAATTCAACAGGAACGTCATGCCCATCTATGATATCCTTCGAAACTAATGAAGGAAAAGAATGGTAGTAAACTTGTTTTTGAGGGAATCGATTTTTAAGTTTCGAATATTGCTCCATGCTATTTGTTACAAGATGTTTCGCATATACAAGATTATCGGCCAAACGTTTATACACGATTTTATGCCTTAGCATTTTATACCAAGCTTTCTTAGCTTCATGTGTATCAAGATCATGCACCGTAGAAAGAACTGTTATTCCTTTCTTTTCAAAACTACGCTGCATACGTATAGAAGGGATTCCATTGATATAATGTACCAATTCTATATTTTTCTCTGTACAAATCTCTAATATCAAGGAATCATATGATGAACTATTAGTCAATAATTCTATAAGTTTATTCTTGGCAGTATTTGCTTGTTTATAGAATACACTTTTATTATGAAGTTCAATCTTAATATTCTTCTTGAAGAAATCATCCTCATAGTCGTGGAAGAAATAACAGACATCATCTTCTGGGGAAAATGTATTCACAATCTCGCTCACATACGGTCCCATACCAGCGTATGAGGTCGTAGCAACTATTAATGTTCGTTTCATATTTGATCTATCTAAAACTATTAATACCTATTCTTGCTATATGTCTGGCATGTTTATCACCAATCATATTCATCACTTCATTTTTCAGAGAAAACAAACGATTCCCTAAGAGTTTGAAAACGACAGTTTTGTCTTCCTCAGAAATTAAGTAATTAAAATGCAAAAACAGATGGCACTCTTCATTATCATACATAAAACTAAACGGCAAATCAAAGAAAGCATCACCCATAAATGGACTGACCACTTGTTCCTGGATTGATTTTGGAACAATCACCCCAAGTAAATACTGGTGAGTCCTTTTCTTCATATTAGAATAATCACATGCAGCGCTGATTTCCACCGCAACCAACTCTTTAACTTTGCCCTGGTACTTTGTATTTTTTAGTAGGACTTTATTTATCCAAGCATTGATATTATAACCAACAATACTTTTGAACAATTCATCATTATCTGTATCATCCATAAGGATTTTTCTTACACTTCCTCTAGAATCTGGTTCCTTTTCGGATTTATCCAAATGAAAGATAGTATTCAACTTTGCGGCTATCCCTACACCTGGAAAATCATGAATTCTTGTTATGTTTTTCCCGCTAAAGAAATCCTTCCATACAGTTGAAGATATATCACACAAATGATGCAAGAATAAAGGTCCAAAAGCTTCTTTTATAGCCAGATCCGGTTCTTGCTCACCCCGTTTTTTTCCAAATGTCTCCATTGCTATTAAAGCAAAGACATCTCTTATATTATCCACGAACTGTTCATTTTTCCCCCATTCATCAGGAAACTCTATCAAATCAAGGACCTCATTAAGACTTTTTTCTGAAGCTTGCTTTAATTCGGAATCAAAAGAGAATAAACATTTGATTATTTTTTCATCCATCAATTCAGATAACCGTTCTTGAATTCCATCTATATTATCAAGGAACTGTATTTTGTCAATAACCTCAATACTCAGAGGTTTCGGAACTTCCTCCTTATCTTCCGAGCGATTAACAAACTCAACAAATTGCTCCTTATACTCGGGATTACTTGTCCAAAACACTAAAGCAAAAGCTTTGTTCTTAAGAGAAATATAAGACTTTAACGCATCTCTAAGCACAGCCATCTGAGCATTTTCATCACCGGCATCAGTCAGAGTAATATCAAAAAATGCCAACTTTACATTTTCTAGAGGCTCTTGAATAATATTAAATTCTTCATAGAGAAAAGTTCGACATCCAATACCATAATGACAAAAAACATTTGCTAAATAATTAAGGTGCTGTTCATTATCATCAACAATAATAATACTATTATTTGTTTCTAACATATTATACCTTCTTATTTTTATTACTATTAGAAAAGACCAAAGCCACACAAGCTCCATTATATGCAGGAGGTAAATCTAATGAATCGATAGCAGGAAATAATAATTTTCCACCAACTATTTCCATCACCAAACTTGTATAATAAAGCCCGATACCCATACCATTCTGCTTGAGACTTCTAAATGGCAATATCATTTCATCTTCATCCATTTGAAATCCACATCCGTTATCAGCAACGATAATTGCCGGCCCATCAAAATGAACTAAATCAGGGGCTACCATCACAGCAGGCTTAAATTCATCTCCATCTTTTGCTCTTCTTTCACGAGACCAAAAAATGGCATTATCTATGATATTAGACAACGCACTCATAATCATTCCTGCAGGTCCTGTAATTTGAAAATCAGTAGATTTATCATCCGTGAAGCGATTTGAAAAAAGAACCTTATGATAACGAAATCTTGTTTCATGGATTCTTGCTACTCGTTCTGCAAATTTAGAAGCTAACACCGTGGCATTTTTGCTATTGCGCATTAAAGGCATGAACTTTTCTATTAATTCCATCAGACTTTTTATACGCAGTCTGATACTATCCAAGTCACAGCCTTTTTTCATGATATCATGACTAATGAACCCCATTTCTCTTTCCACCTCATGGAAGACTATCGTGAGATTCAAGCCATTCATACCCGAATTAAGCATAACGTTGCGCATATTATCATAGTCCTTCTTTACTCTTCCTACTAAAGCAGAAAATTCCTTTGTCAAGTTCTTAGCTTCCAGCTTTTTCTCTAACTCTTGTATCGTTTCAGAAAAACCTATTTTCTTCGTCACTAAAGTTTTATCTGTAAAAGCTAACAATTTTTCTCGATCAGAAATAGCACACTTCTCAAAATACGAATATACAGACTTTATAATAAGGGTAAACAATTCAAAGCTATCGCTTTCAATAAATCCTTCGCGATTGGTTTTTTCAATCAACGACTTTTTGGTATCTTCCAAGTTTAAACTGATACCGCCAATAATCTGATTTTTCGAGAAATGATTTCCCATTCTCCTCACACGATTTTGATTAATACCCAACCAGTCGTCATTCGGTTCACCATAATTATAAACTCGGATACCATCTCTAAAAATTTTTACTCCACCATTCTGCAACAAATAACTCTTCAAAAGTTCTCTTTTACCTGCACCATAAATTAAATCTAAGATTTTTCCTTCACTAGAAAAGCCATAAAGACAGCCTTCAATTGTACCAAAATCCTTCAATAATTTATTTTTCAAATAAAACTTTTCAACAGCGTCTCTATCATAATTGATAAATGTTTTGCCATCAATCATCAAGCCTTCATTTCTTTCCATTACCCTAGGCAAGACTTTACTATCAGAAGGCATATTAACAGGACTGAATGTATATTTCCAAAGAAAAGATACGATATCTTCATCCTGTTCACTACTTGGTGTCAGTTTAAAATCAAAGCGATAAAGACTATTCGCAAAAAACTTAGAGGATGGGGTTACAGAATCTATCCACCCCTGAACCTTATCATCATTTGATTTGATAATAATTTCAAAATCATCTTTCGGCTTAAACGGGTTGATGATGCCTTGTAATTTACCTACAAGCCCTTTTACTTTAGTAGCATTCCAATTATGATTTTTTAGGTCCGACAAAGTGATTCTTGTACCATGTCCTCCCTTTATTAAATCAACTAATCCATGCTCAACAGATACACCTAAATCCTCAAGATGAGTTCCTGCATTAACCAGTTTATCCCAATTTATAGTCAATTCTGAGCCAAAGAAGTCCCCTCTAGCTTGTGTTTCCACTTTAATCTTATGAGCTAACCGATGAACTGCCAAACGCCCTACACCTTTATTTCCCATAGAAACACGATGAAAAATCGGGCTAATTTTCAATTCCTTACGTTTGTAATCAGTACCAATCGTAAGCCAAGCTTTCTCTATCACTTCCGGTGTCATCCCATTACCAGAGTCCTCAATGATAATCTCACCATTTTTTGACAAAATATCATTAAGGTATATGATAACATCCGGAGAATCTGCATCATAAGAATTCTTGACCAATTCAAATAAAGCCAAACTATCACTACCAATTAGCTCTTCACCTAAAAGATTAATTACATAAGAGCTGGCTCTTATAGAATATTGCCGTTTTGTAATCATACCTTGAAATTTTAATAACCTAACAAATGCAACATACTCATTGTCCTTTGCTTTATTTCTCTATCAGCATCTGACACAGCAAAGGCTGTCATTATAGACGGATTACACATTCCGTCATTATGAATATCAGTAACAGCTATATAGCAGTCTCCGTGTTGTCGATTTATTACATAAACTTGCTCCAATTCTCCTGTTCTTGGATTTTGAACAATCAAAGGAAGAAGTCTATCTACATAAAATCTATCCAGGTCTTTGAAATGCTTGACAACTACAGAAATTATTTTATCATTGCTCACACCTAATCTCTTGGCTATAACAATAAGTTTCAGAATTTGAGGATTTGGTCTTATATCCTCCTTAACTCTTATAGAGTAAAATTGTTCTTCTATCTTATCCCTAGCAAAGATTATCTGACGCATAGTCTTAGCTGCCAAGAACCCCTTATCAAAATACTCCTTGATACGTTCATCTCCTAATCCAGTTTCTTCAGAAATAAGTGCCAAAGCGTATTTTTCCTTTTCATCAGCTAAAGAGAATCGGAAAATGTCCTTGTTATAGAATTTGGACATATAACCATCATAATCAGCACATTCTCCATAAAAATGATGAAATAGTGCCTCAGTATTTTTCTCATGCATTACAAATACGACATTACTTACCCCAAATTTGTTGCCAACGAGCGAACTGTCGATTGGCTGCATACTGCGATAGCCATAATCCATGTGAGCAGAGAAGACATTCATGATACGAAAGAGATGTGCAGGATCAAGCCTATCCATATCCTCTATCACTAAAACTACCCGCTTTCCATATTTCTCCTGATAATCTTTTATATTATCACGAATAATCTTAGTGATTATATCATTCTCGTAAACAGAGTTTCCATCAAATGTGGATAGATAATCATCCAGAAACGCAGTCTGGTCTACTTCTTTTTTCTTAAACTCTCCAACTTTATCTTTCAAACTTTTGAGCCAATGAGCCGATTTGAATGCTGCCAAGAAGGCTTTTGTCACCATATCGTCAGCACCACACGACTTCAGCATCGCAAAGAAAGACTCTCCTATTGTACAGAAATGGCTTTGAACATAAAACTCAAAAGCCATCCTATCTGTTATCTCATAGTTAACGTCAATGATACCTGCTTGAAGTATCTGCAAAAGCACATCATGCTTAATGAGTTCAAAGATGTCCTTATTCCCCAGTACTTGATAATTGACAGGATAGAGCGTTATAAACACGAATGGCGATTCTTCATCCATCTTACATTTCTCCTTGAATTTATTCAAGAAAAAGGTCTTACCGTCACCAAACTTGGCAGAAAGTACCACCCTATCATGAGAAAGGAGATGATCCTCAAATCGCTGCATCGCATCATCAACAGGAATATAATTATCGTCAGAGGTTAGCATAACAGATTCTTGATTGTTTCGTAACTTTCAATAACGTACTTAAAATAAGCTGTTCCGCTATCTGAAGAAATACCTAATCTGACCGAACAACTTTCATCACTATTCTTTTCGATACAAGCAATCAATGACGGATTTATCAATATCGGTTCATTATCAGAATCATGCAGCTCAACAAACTTACAAGTCATTGTATATTTTTTTAAACTATTGTATACGATTTAACACTATCATCGTCAAATGAAGCGACTCCACCAATTTTATAGTCTGTTGCAATATAATAAAGGTAAAATCCACAAGAGCAATTTCCTGTTTCTCATTTGGGTTGTTCACATTTGGATAGTATTCTACTATTTGAGAATACGCATTATATTTTGTCTTTGCATGATCTATACCATTGCGTATTTTATTATCGAGGGTACGTAAATAGTAATCCTTCAACCAACTGTGTGTAGAAATATATTCGGACTTTTTGCCGTTTGTCTTCTTACAATAATCAGCCAAAGGTTTCTTGGTGTCTAACTTGTCATAATCGCCACGAGTCTTTAAATTCTCAAGCCCAACGAAAAGCATACTCCAACGACTAAGCAGTTCAAACAATTCTGCATAAATATTTTTTACCTCTACATACTCAACAGTTGAAAGATATAGCTTGCCACAAAAAGAATTCGAGAAGTCACCTTTATCAAGCAACAACATCAAAGGAAAAAAGTTAGTCATATTTCCAACAAACTCCATCAAGACTTTTATACTCTCATCTATATCATTTTCAATATTCATATTACAGGATACAGTAGCTAACAAACCCTTTAATATATAAGCATCAACATTATCTACTATCTTATCCAACTCTTCCACAAAAGGCTGCGTAAACTGTGAGTAATAAGCCTTTGACACTATCTCACTGAACAATTGCATAAAAATATTGACAAGACCTCTTTGCATATCTTTTTTGTCCTTTATCATTTCGTTCTTGTCCTTGCCAAATTTTTCCTCGACATAGGAGCTGAACACACTAATATTTCCATTGCAATAAATATTGAAAAGAGTCTGCAAATCATTCAAGGTCTGGCTCATACTATCAGCAAGAATGCTCATTCTTTGGGAATGATTATGGATGTTCGCATCATTCACGTAACTCGGCAGGCACAAATAGTTATTTAATATTTGTCTATCCGTAAAGTAACAATCGACACAAATCGGCAATTCCGTTGATACTCCTACATAAGGATAAGGTTCCAACAAATTCTCACATTCATGCTTTATGCCATTAGTTATTACAAGGCTCTGTGCAGAAATCTCGCCGCGAAGTATATTGCCACAGTTTTTACAGCCCACACGTATTGGCATACTCCCATGATTCATCACATGGTCGCACTGGCATTTAAGAACATACTTATGGTGACATACGTCACATTCAACAATAAAAGAAATAGTCATAACTTTGTTTCGAGAATTAACAATCAATTTTAAAACAATATTTGCACTCTATCTTTAAGTTCAAAAGGAGAAGGGACCAACCCCATCATCTGTCAATATGCCTTAGCATAAAAACATTTTTTCCACCACTAACACATCACTATTTTTCATCCATTGCTTCTTTCATTCTCCTTGCCACTGCATCCCATGAGTACTCTTCTAGATAATGGTCATGTCGGGCTGCAACATTCTTCTTAAATGAATCATCTTGCAACGTTTTCTTCATCAAGGAAGCCAATTCCTGCGGATTGTCTTCCTTGAGCAACAACCCAGTCTTACCCTCCTCTATAAAATAAGGCATCTCATAGCAATCACGTCCAATACAAGGCAACCCAAATGTCAGTGCTTCGATAAATACCAAACCATAAGCCTCAAAATAAGACGGCATGCAGAATATATCACATTTATTGAAGAGTTCTGCAACGGCATCAAAATTTACCAGTCCCATATAATGATAACCTTCGGTAGGGTTTTGAATAGGATTTGTGGCTGGCCCTGCCACATAAAGTTCTACGTTTTCACCCTGCTCTCGTAAAAGTCTAAACGCCTCATAAGTGACATATCCACCCTTTCTTTTAAAGTTTTTTCCAACAAAAAGGATCTTGTTCTTGGTCTTGTTACGTGGTTGAATCAGGCTACTATCTATATTCACCCCCCCACCTACGTATACCACCTTGCTCTCAGGCAAGCCATTGTCGACAAGAAACTTTTGCAGCCAATGTCCCATACAAAATATGGCAGAGCATGTTTCATAAAACTTAGCTTGTGCAACGGCTTGTTTGTGAATAAGTACAGGATTGGCATGCTGAAAGTCACTTACTGCAAAAACTTTCGGGAGTTTATCCTTCATGTATTCCACGTATGAAACACTTAAGTCGTTATATATATATGACTGAGTTTCCGAATCCGCATCCACAATGCCGCTCATCTGTAGCACCTTTCCTTTTAAGTGCTTGTGTTTACGTCGAAAATACTGTAATTCATAGAATCCTCCAGCAAACCAATCCAACCGTAGAATTCGATGCATGAAGACAGAAATCAACTTTGGGAATTTCAGATTGATATCATCAACCTGATAATACTTGCAGAGAGCTTTATACAAGGAATAGTTTGTACCACTCCAGGCTGTCTCTTTATTCTTGCCCCAATGTACAAGATATGTCAATTTTTCCATATGAAATCAATATTATTTATGATTCAACCAAAAGATTATACAACTCACCCAAAAAGAAGGATGAATCTTTGTACGATAATTCTCCAGTAATTCTGCTTTCTGCTCTTTAGTAAGCAAAAACTTATTTCTCCTAATTTCACCAAGCGGATATTTGGTATAAAACCACTTGTTTCCATAACCTTGTTTTGCGGCAAAATCAGCAAGCCACTTGGCATTATCAGTTAGTGCCTGAATCTTCCTTATCAAAATAGGCACAGATTTGTCTGGCGAAATATTTTCATTACTCTTTCTCCACAGCACTTTGGCTTTCTCACAGGTATCAATACCACCAACTGCATCAGCGAATTTCACCCAACTGATAAAGTCGCTACCCCAAGCCAAATCAAAGTTTTGAAATCTTCCATTGTCAAAAAACACATCTCGACGTACAATGAACTCCACCACAAAGCTAATTAAATGTCCCTTCAGTTTCTCGTCCAAATAGAACTTTGCCGAACAAAATTTAGGGAACTCAGGAAGGGAAGAAACTTCGCCGGTAGTATCATCCAGCCGCATGACATTGAAATGCACCAATCCTGCCCTTGGGTTACTCAGAATGGTCTTATAGAACTCTACCACGCAATTCTTCTCCATCACATCATCGTCAGAGAATAGCCAGAGCCATTCCTCCCCTTGCGTCATGTCGATACAGCGTTCCCATTGCGCCACAAGGTCCTTGCCACCAAGGTTTGTATCAAACCGTTTATACACTAAGTTGATTTTATCCCTATACTTATCTACAATCTCCTCCAAGTTGTTAGGACTACAGTCATCGCCTATATAAAGCGTGAAGTCCTGACAAGTTTGAGCTGCAATGGAATCTAAAGCAGCTACAAGAAATGTTGATTTGTAGGCCGGGATAACTATTGCTAAATTATTTTGCTTTAACATTTTTACATCCAAGAAATTCTTTTTTTACTAAAAATGTTGAGTAAAACCCAAATATAATCAATACAGCAGGGTAAGACTCTAAATCGAATGAAAAAGATATACTAACCCAAATAAGAAATATAAAGCATAAGAGTTTTAATGCCTGAAGATTTTTCAAAAAATGGAAATAGTATTGAAAATAGAAATAGAATGCTACTATAGAAAAATAGCCATAAGCTGCAATTTGTGTCAAGAAGAAATTATCTAATGTACCAAAACCTACAATAAATCCCCATGTTGCATAACCTTGAGTTGCAATAACATTATCTATTTGCCATATTCCAACACCAAATGGCTTATCTCGAAAAAGTTTCTCAACAGTTGCAAAAGCAGCCTCCCTATGATATGCTTCACCATTTACAAAGCGATAAACGATACCTTCATATAAATCAGGAAAGAAATATATCACGCCTGCCCCAATCAATGCCGCAGCTGCTATCAAAGCTACAATTCTCTTAAAACGAACAAAATACTTAGTTACAATAAGAAAATACAAAAGCAAGACCGCATAAACGATATAAACAGTTCTTGATACTGTAATCATTGCAACAAGAATAGAAAAAAAGTACAATAAAAAATTAAAATTCTTCGTATAAATATATCTTACATACAACATAACCTGATACAACAAAGTTACTATCGCAAGAACCAATGGATGTCCAAGAAGGCCACTTGCCCTAAAGACGGCAAAATTCAAATCGTATTCGTATGGACAGATACCACAAAAAGATTCCAGTATTCCGTATATACCCGTGCAAATAAAAATCACATCAAAATACTTAAATACAGAGCTCGTTCTCATATTGTCTTTAGAAGATATAAAATGCATCATGGATAAATATATCACAGCATATAAAACAGATAAGAATTCTTGGTTATTACCAGTTATCAATGAATAAAACTCACCCAAAAACAGCATCATTATCGAGGCTATTCCTTTTATTCCATTTTTACCTTTGTACAAAAGGAAATAATAAGAGAACCATATTACAAGTATAATAAGCCTTAAGAAATAGAGCAAGAACTTTGCATCATTGCCCATATTATCAAGAAATCCAGGAGCGGTTAAAGATAAAGCGATTATAAGAGGAACAAAATTTCTTTTAAATACCAAAGCCTGCCTAAAAATTAGAAAAGAATACCCTAACAATATTGGAATCAAGAATTTTGACTTCAATGCAAAAGGAATAATAATGAACATTGATATTAAGATTATTATTATCTTTCTCTCCTCTATCTTGTACGCCTTGTCGCTCAATTTATTTTTTGAACACTGCACTTTGTCTTTCCAAATCATTTATTTAACATTAAGCAATTCAACATAAGTGGCAAATATCACATTTGCATAACAAGCTAAAGATTGTCTTTCTAAGCCTATTTGTCTTGCATTTTCTCTCATTGTAGAATATTCATTTACGTTTAATGACCATAAATATTCAAAACCATTTGCTAAATCCTGAATATTAGCCAGATCTGCCTTGTAGCCATTCTTTTTATGTTCAATAACATCCAAAGCAGTTCCAACCTTAAAACATATCACAGGAGTACCACACATAATCGATTGGTTCACCATAGATGGTCCAGCATCACTTATAGAAGGAGAGATGAATGCTGTTGATGCAGAATAAGCATTAATTAATTTTTCTGTAGACAGAAAACCTAGATCGATAACAGTTATTGGCAATTTCCCATACATATCTTCACATGGTACTCCTGCCAACATCAAACACATACTGTCCAATTCATCCTTATTTTTATCTTTGCAAAATAATATAAGCGCATCAACCATTTCTTTAATTCCCTTTCTTGGGTTTTGAGCAGGATTTACATATCTTGCAAAAAGAACAAATTTCTTATTCTTTGGAATTCCTAGCAATGCTCGTGAGGCATCTATATTATGAGGAAAATATACATTTTCATTTACTGTAAATATCTTTTTTTTCAAAAGAACATTTTCAAACAAGCCACATTTTTTAGCCTCTTCTAACATATAACTATTTGAAACCAAAGCACAATTAATCCTCGAATATACTTCTTTTTTGTACAAATAATTAAGGTGAGTCTGATCATCTTTTTTCCCCCCACCCAATATTGGGCAAAAACCACATTCGTTTAAATAATTCAAGCATTTTCCTGGATACTGGCAACCACCAGTAAATGGATACATATCTGCAGCATGCATTATTATTGGCACATCATAATGTTCATAAAGAGCTCTTAGAGTTTCTGCACTTATAATATTTTCCCAAACTGATGTTATTATTAAATCATATTTCTTATCAACCTTGTTAAATATTAAGTTTACCGGAACAGGTGAAACTCTCTCTACCATATGTTCCATATAATATCCATCCTTAGAAAGCTTACGCTTTTCATGGATAATATTTTTTCGCCGTATTAATGATTTACGAAGTTTGACCAACAATGGTAAGGATTGATATAATTTACGGAGTTTGTACAATAGAGGCAGGCTGTATATATTATACATATTTGATTTTTGATTGTCAAATTCGTATAATGTAATAAAATCAACATCATGACCGGCATTCTCCAATGCCATCATGCAATCATATATCATGTTTGCAAAATGGTATGGAGAAACACCTGCTATATATAATATTTTAAGTTTTTGCATAAATTACAAAGAACAATAATACTGTTTAACTAATTCAACTATCATATCTACCTGCTCCAATTCCAATTCATAATACATTGGCAAACGCACTAAGCAATCTGCAAACATGTCACAGTTAGGCAATTCAGGACGGAGGTCACTATGGTTAAGATAATACTCACTCTTATGAAGTGCCAAATAGTGGAATGGAGCAACTACATCATGCTCTTTCAAATATTGAATCAAGCCAGTACGCTCCTCCAAATTACGACAAACTATATAGAACATATGGGCATTATTGGTGGCATAACCTGGTATCTGAGGCAATCTGACATAACCATGGGCAGCCAATGACTGCAAGCCAGCAAAGTACTGTTCCCAAATTTTCTTTCTTTTTGCTTGAATATCATCAAGGTTCTCCAACTGAGCCCAAAGGAATGCAGCATTAATTTCTGCCGGAAGGAAGGAAGAGCCCATATCTACCCAACCATATTTATTCACAGCACCACGAAAGAATTCAGCTCGATTAGTACCTTTCTCCCACAAGATCTCTGAGCGGCGAATAAAACGTTCGTCATTTATTGTCAATAAACCACCCTCACCACCAGCTGTAATATTCTTTGTCTCATGGAAGGAGAATGCGCCTAAATGTCCACAACTTCCTAAAGCCTTACCCTTATAATAAGAGTCTATAGCCTGTGCAGCATCTTCTACAACTATTAAGTTATGCTTTTCTGCTATAGCCATGATTTTATCCATATCACATGCCACACCAGCATAATGCACAGGAGCTATCACTTTAGTTCTTGGAGTAATAAGTGCTTCCAGCTTATCTGCATCAATGTTAGGATTTGATTCCATAGAATCAGCAAACACCACGGTTGCTCCTTCACGCAAAAACGCAAGAGCTGTAGAAACAAAGGTATAAGATGGAACTATCACCTCATCCCCTGGTTTCAATTCGCATAGCATTGCACACATCTCCAAGGCATCTGTTCCCGAAGTTGTGAGCAGACATTTCTTGAAACCATATTTATCCTCAAAGAACTGCTGACATTTTTTTGTGAAATAGCCATTACCAGAAAGTTTTCCTGTATATACAGCTTTATACATGTAATGAGCTTCCTTGCCCGTGAGGCAAGGTTTGTTAAAAGGAATATGTTCCATAATCGAATAAATTAATTTTATTTTATTTATCTTGGTTTGTACCCCATAATAATGCAAATGTTTCCTTTTCCATTTCATCCTTGAAATCAAGAAGATATTCTAAATATCCATACTGGGGTACATAACCTAAATTCTTTTTTGTTTTACTAACATCAAAAATATATTCTGTTGTATCAGGTTTATCTTTGTCATAAGCAATGACCGAGCGATTGTTTGCTGGTGAAAAGACTTCGACAATCTTTTCCACTTGGTCCTTTAGAGAAGTTCCTACACCTGTACCAACGTTATAAGTACCACTTTCAGCATTGCTACTTATACATTTTTCTATAATTTGGGTGCAATCTTTGACATATACAATATCTCTTACTTTGCTAGAATTTCCCCAAACGGTTATAGGTTCTCCTCTTTGTGCCATATGAATAAGTCTTCTATAACCTTGCCATTTTTCCTTACCATCTACATAGTACATTGGATTTGGATGATACAAGTAGATATTAGGAAAACGGAGAATATAGTATTTATAACCTACAACTGCAGAGTAATGTTTGATAAGATTAACAGCTGCCGTCTTTGTTATAGAATATACCGTATGATCATTGTTGAGTGGGAAACTTGTTAAGGCATCAGCTGGTATCGGTTTTTTATCTCCACACAGATATGCTACATCTGCAATAGATTGAGAATAAACGACGACCTTAGGCTTTATCTCTTGTGAGAACTCCAACAAATTCAATGTACCAGTCATATTCACGTCTATATATTGTTGTGGATGGTAGCCCTTCATTCTTGCTGGCAACATACCACAGAGATGAACAATGGCATAAATGTCATCCTTTGGCAATTTCAAAAAATCTTGCTTATTGCGGACATCAACCGAGTAATATTCCATCCCATGCAAAGCGAAGAAGTCATTGTCAGAGAGTCTATGACCAACAGCTATAACCGAATATCCGTTCTCTTTCAAATACAAGCATGTATATGCTCCAACTGTACCAGTCGCTCCAAATACCATTACCTTTTTCATGCTGCAATGGTATTAAGACGACCCAAAATACGTTCAAAGAAGATCTCGAAGGTACTTTTCTTATAAGTTCCATCGGTATTAAGATGACATAATATCTCACCATAGCCATGTACACCAGTAAAACGAAGCACAATACCCTCTATGCCAAAGTCCTTATGATAATAAGTAACAAAATTCTCCGCAGCTATCTTTGATATGATATATGGACTATGATAGCCCTTAAACGAGATTCCATCTTCCTCTGAGATTATCTTCTTGTCAATGTCGTTATAAACCTTGTGAGATGACGAAAGAAGGAATTTCTTTATTCCATTCTTACGGCAAAATTCCAACATTTTGTATACGCCTATGGTATTTACCTCAAAGAAATTCTCTACTGGAGTCTCATGCTCAGCCAAGCAAGCTGATAAATCTATCACTGCCTCAATATTCTCTGTTGGAAGTTGATTAAAAGACTCATCATCACTCAAATCAAAATGCTGAAAAGGTACACCATTCTCCTTGAAAAACTCTTGTACTTTCTTTGAACGACCTAGAGCTAAGACATCATATCCCTGCTCTTTTAAATATATAGACAGATAACGACCAACGTAACCTGTCGCACCTATTATTAATACCATAATATAATATTTTAGTTATGATTAAATTCTACTTTCTTATTTGATTGATAAATCAAGTATCCACTACGATCTCCACTACACTCTATGTTACGTAGTACAGGGTCTGTGATTCTTGCTTCTACAATTTCAGGATTATCCTTATAATTTAAGATGAGAGGTTTTACCCATTCAGTCTCTTTGCATAAGAAATAAACTCCAGAATAGTTATTTTGTGTTAACTTTGGCGCGTCAAAAGTACCTAGGGCGACATCTATAACCCCCTTTACAAAATCATAGCCTGTTGACAACTGCACTAGATTGGAACCGATAAAGTCACCTCCCATTCTTGCCCCAATCTCGATAACCCGTATATTGCCGTCCTCGTCAATCTTCAATTCAGAGTGAGAAGCTCCATATTGTATATGTAAGGCATCAAGTGCATTTAAGACGATTTGCTTAACCTTATCCTTTATCTCATCAGATAATGAAGATGGTTGATGATGTCCCAGTTCCACAAAGAAAGGTGCACCTGTTGTAACCTTATCAGTGATTTGCAAGATGGTGTGATTACCTTCAAAAGAAATTCCCTCAACACTGATCTCTCGACCTGTAACAAACTCCTCAATAATGGCTTTACCCTCAAAAGATTCTTTTCTTGCTCTTTTTATGGCTGATTCAAGTTGAACAGGATCCAATACCTTCTCTACACCTCGGCTACCTGAGCGATCGGTAGGTTTTACAATTAATGGAAATCTAAATCCCTTAATACTATACTTACCTTCATCATCAACAAGTGTAAATTTCGGAGAAGGAACATCAGCATCCATGAAACACTGCCGCATCTTAAACTTATTAGTACAAATCTCGGAATACTCATCAGGATTGGAGATAAGTCCCATTCTAGAGGCAACATAATTTACTGTAAGTGTTGCTGTGTCTGATGCTATCGTTGTAATGCCATCAATCTGTTCCTTTTTACAAATCTCTAAAATCTGCTCTTTTTCAATAATTGAAATATCATAGAACTTATCACAGATTTCCGCGCATGTTGCACCATCTGCCCATGCGAAGCAAATGGTATAAATACCCATTTGCTTTGCTTTCTTCACTATTGGCTCCTGAAGATAAGAAGCTCCTATTATCGCCAATTTTTTCATCGTTTATGTATTTTATTTTTTACTACTAAAACTATCTTATCCTTCATGTCCTTATCTAAAAACAGCCACGATGAAACCGCAACTGCTACAAGAGAAGACAGTATAAGAATTGTACTACTTGCTAATGACTGATCTAAATATAGATATAATGGAATGGTAACGACTAATGACAAAACCAATACTTTCAGGCAACACCAGTAACACATACCTAGTTCTTTTATCGAATAATCAATATCTTTCCACAAAACATAAGGCTTTATCAAAAGAGAATATACGGCAGTAAGAACTATATTGAATATTGGTACCCACATCGCTTCTTTAGAATACCTTAAGACAAAATAAAGTAAAACAAATTGTCCTATGCCAATAAATACGGCAGACATTGAGTTAAACTTAATTTTATTGGCAGCAAGCATTGGAATATAGAAAGAAGCATTAAAAACATCAATTACATTGCAAGCCAACATACATTGAGTAAACAAAACTGCATAATCTGGTACTTTTACAAGCCATATATTCATAATAGTAGGCATGGCATAAATACATGGAAGTGCTAAAAGCAAAACCATATCAAAACTTACAATGGTTGCATTGAGAGTAAGTTTCTTCGATTCTTCCTTATCTCCTGATGCATAAAGCTTTATTATTTGAGGATTAAAAGCTACTCGAAAGTTATTAACAAATCCCATAGCTGCATTACAAACTTGATTTGCTATCGTTTGAGCTGCAACTACAACTGGAGCCAAAAACATATTTATCAAGATTACTACTCCTTGTATTCGTAATGAGTGTGTAAGTTGTGCTATGATATTCCAGCCAGAGAATCCCATCAAGTCTCGAAAGATTTGTTTGTTAAAAGCAAGTGCTAAATGCGATTCCTCAAAATGGCGATTGCAATAAATTCTATAATAGAATGCTATTAACAACTGTATCAAAGCCAATAATAACGCATACAAGATCAATCTATCCCAATGCGATATTATCAATGCATAACAAACGCTCAATTTTGCTATCGCTTCAAATATACTTATATATGCATAGATATTGAACTTTTCGTGCGATGTTACCAATGAATTATATGGAACTTGCGTTATAGAGACAACGGTGGTAAGTATTGACAACTGGAATACCCAAAAACATGCATTTAAACGGTCTGCAGGTATTACAAGCCTATGATATAAAAACCACAAGCCACCAGTCTCTAATATCAATATAACTATAATTGCTAAAAGAGAGTGTGTATAGAATGAAGTATTGAAAGTTTCCCACAAACGCTGTTTATTTCCTGCTCCTAATTCATACGTAATAAATCGTGAGGTACCTGCCATCAATGTACCATTCAGAAATGATAGCATAGCGACGATTCCACCTACCACGCCATATAGTCCATAATCTACTACACCAAGTTTATCTAAAACAACTCTTGATGTATATAAAGTTACACCCATAATAATAAACATGCGGATGTATAATAAGAGCGTGTTCTTTGCTATTTTTTTATTGTCTGACATAAAAGAATTCAAGCTGTATGGATAAAAATATGCAAGTAACCAGCTGCAGCAATACTCTTTTTGTAGTCATCTACTACATCGGTGGAAATAAACTTGTTTCCACTACTCTTTGCCGACAACCGTATCTCATGGTCAAGTTGTCCATAGTTTTCTGTTACTAAAATATCCATAAAATTGAAATTATCTATCTTTATACATATTATCATAATACTTCTGATACTCCCCGGAAGTAACATGATCCATCCATTCCTGGTTATCGAGATACCATTTTACGGTTTCCTCGATACCCTCCTCAAACTGGAGAGATGGCTCCCAGCCGAGTTCCTTCTGCAACTTTCTAGAGTCGATGGCGTAACGCATATCGTGACCCTTTCTGTCTGTTACATAAGTGATGAGATCCATATCCTCGCCTTCCTTTCTGCCGAGCAATCTATCCACGGTCTTGATAACCACCTTGATGATATCGATGTTCTTCCACTCGTTGAAACCGCCGATATTGTAAGTCTCGGCAATCTTACCCTTGTGGAAAATCATATCGATGGCACGGGCATGATCTACTACATACAACCAGTCGCGCACATTCTCACCCTTACCATATACTGGCAATGGCTTGCGATGACGGATGTTGTTGATGAACAACGGAATCAACTTCTCAGGGAACTGGTATGGACCGTAGTTGTTAGAGCAGTTGGTCACGATGGTAGGCATACCGTATGTATCGTGGAAAGCACGGACGAAGTGGTCTGAACTTGCCTTAGATGCAGAATATGGAGAGTGAGGATTGTACTTGGTTGTCTCTACGAAGAACTCCTCGCCGTAAGCCTCATGGTTCTTACCGCTGGATGCCTTGGTGGTGAAAGGAGCAGGAACGCCCTCAGGATGAGTCATCTGCAAAGCACCATAAACCTCATCAGTAGAGATGTGGTAGAAGCGCTTGCCCTCGTATCCCTCAGGAAGACTCTCCCAGTAAATCTTTGCCGCCTGGAGCAGAGACAGGG
>ERZ773186.666-NODE-666-length-31708-cov-27.306859_pt1 | contig 31708 bp, 27 predicted proteins | sample MGYA00581000_ERZ773186 | MGnify/ENA primary metagenome ERZ773186 (study PRJEB29015, sample SAMEA2737752) | human gut metagenome | biome: human gut; feature: human-associated habitat; material: faeces | place: China | collected 2012 ...
CACGCATCCGAAGTTTCGAAGAAACTTCTAAGTGACTACGAAGTAGTCATATTATGTCATATTAAAAAGTAAATATGTAATGCTGCGAAGTATATATTAGTGTGTTATATATTTAGAATATAATATAACAGCATATGACAATTAATATATGTGGGGTATAATATTATGTGTATTTTATGCACGCCTTGTATGAAACAAAAAGTTACATAAAAAGGAGAAAAATATGAATGTAAAAGATTCGATTAGAAAAAGGTTGAACAAGAGCTTTGCTATGATTTCTCTTGTATGCAGTATTGGTCTTGTTATATGTGGTATTTCATTATTTGTAATAAGCAGCCAGTATCATAATGCACTTACTAATTATGGATTTGCCCAGGGAGATATTGGTAAGGCTATGACAACATTCTCTGAGGCAAGAAGTGCGTTAAGAGCTGTAATTGGTTATACAGATATGAATGAGATTGCTGATGAACAGAAGAATTATGAGACTAAGAAGTCAGCATTTGAAGGTTATATGGCAGATGTTGAGAAGACAATAGTAACTAAGGCCGGTAAAGATGCTTATGCACAGGTTGAATCAGCACTTAATGGTTACTGGACCAAGGCTGACAGCATTTTAAAGCAGGGTGCTACAACAGATAATGGAGCTTCTGGTGCAGCTCAGAAGAAAGAGATTGAAGAGCTTTCACCTATGTACGATAATGTATATGCTGCATTAAAGAATATAATGGATATCAATGTTACTAAGGGTGATGAAGTACAGAATACATTGAATGTTCTTATGTATATATTAATTGTTTTAGTTGTTGCAATTATTGCATTTAGTGTATATATGTCAACACACCTTGGAAGAAGAATTGCTGATAATATTGAGAAGCCAGTAGAAGCATTGGCTGAAAGACTTAAGAAGTTCGCAGCAGGTGATCTTGACAGCGAATTCCCAGAAAGTGAGATTGATGATGAGATAGCTTATATGAATAATGTAGCTAAGGAGATGGCTGCTGACCTTAATCTTATCATCAGCGACTTAAGCAGACTTATGGATGAGATGGCAGCCGGTAACTTTAAGATTAAGACAGATATCGAAGATAAATATGTTGGTAAATTTGTTAATCTTAAAGATGCAATTCGTAATATGAATAGAAAGATGGATGCTACACTTAAGAGTGTTGATGAATCATCACAGCAGGTAACAGTAGGTTCAGAGAACCTTGCACAGTCTGCACAGGAATTAGCAGAAGGCGCTACAGAACAGGCTGGAGCTGTTGAAGAGCTTCAGGCTACAATAGCAACTCTTACTGAGCAGATTGCAGATACAGCAGATAATTTACAAAAGACAAGTGACAAGGCTGTAGACCATGCGAAGAATGCTGATGCCAGCAAGGTAGAGATGCACTCACTTATGGAAGCTATGCAGCGTATTAGTGATACATCTAAGAAGATTGAGAATATCATTTCTGATATTGAAAGTATTGCAAGCCAGACTAATCTTCTTTCTCTTAATGCAGCTATTGAGGCAGCAAGAGCAGGTGAGGCTGGTAAGGGCTTTGCAGTTGTTGCTGAGCAGATTAGAATGCTTGCTGACCAGAGTGCCCAGTCAGCCGTTGATACAAGAACTCTTATTGAAGGTGCATTAAATGAAATAGAAGAAGGTAATACAGTAGCTATGAAGGTTGCTGAATCAATGGATTCAGTTGTTCAGGGAATCAATGATATTGCTGATGTATCTAAGCAGCTTAGCGAGAACTCTAATGTTCAGATTGCAGCTATGAGAGAGGCTGAAAAGGGAATCGACCAGATTTCAGAAGTTGTACAGTCTAACTCAGCAGCATCAGAAGAGTGTTCTGCTACAAGTGAAGAGCTTTCTGCACAGGCAGAAGCTATGAATGAATTAATTTCACAGTTCACACTTAGAGATTAATTAATATTGAAGAATATAATGTATTGTGTTATAATTAATCGGATAATGATTGTTATAATGCAATACATTTTTTTGGCTGGTTTGCATTATAAGACAGGCTTGAATTATGGTTATAATCAGTGCTGGTTATAATGGACAATATTTTATATATATCAGACTAATGGAGGATTAAGATGGGCTTATTTGGCAGTAAATCTGATGATAATTCTAAAGATGTATTCAGCAGACTTGGAAAAGAAGTTAAAGAAGATATGATGGTCAATACATTAGAAGATAATGATCTGGCTAAGTTAGCAGCTGGAATGAAAAGTGAGCTTACAGGCTCAGAGAGCAGAGAGTCTATTACAGATAAGCTTGAGGCAGAGCTTAATAATGAGAGCGAAGCTATAGAGACGTTCAGTGACAGTGTTGCACAAGATGAACCAAGATCGGAGTTAGAGCAGATGGCAGAGGAGACAGCGGTTATAACAGCAGGTCTTGTTGTCAGCGGTGATTTGGACTCAGTAGGTTCTATAGATGTATTTGGAACTGTTGAAGGTAATGTTGCCTGCTGTGGAAAGCTTACAGTAAGCGGTACAATAGAAGGAGCGATTATGGCTAATGAAGTGTTTGCTAATAATGCAAAGATTTCAGGAGATATACAGTCTAAGGGTTCAGCTAAGATAGGGCAGGGTACAGTTGTTATAGGTAATATAACAGCAACATCTGCCGTTATAGCTGGTGCTGTTAAAGGTAATGTGGACATTAATGGCCCGGTTGTCATAGACTCATCCGCTGTAATAGTTGGTGATATTAAGTCTAAGTCAGTTCAGATTAATAATGGAGCTACAATAGATGGAAGATGTTCGCAGTGCTATGCCGATGTTGATACATCTTCAATATTTGATATAAAGGCAGTTGGAAAGCATAACAAAGACGAGATTAAGAGTAGTGTCAATAAAGAGACAGCAGGGTTAGACAGCAAGTCAGCAGATAGCAAGTCAGTTAACGACAGAGCAGTCGATGGCAAAGAAGCAGATAGTAAGTCAGCTAACGACAGAGCGGTCGATGGCAAAGCAGCAGATAATATGTCAACTGATAACAGTACAGCCGGCAGCAGGCCAGCGAATTAACAGATATTATAGATAATAAAGAAATAACAGTTAATAATCGGTAAAGATAATAGTTAGTACTCTGATAAAATACAATATATATAAAGAATGGAGAAATAATATGAACGACATTAAAAGAGTAATTCTTAAGTTAAGTGGAGAAGCTTTATCAGGTGATAAGAAGTCAGGCTATGATGATGAATTAATTATGGATATAGCAGGACAGGTAAAGCAGATTATAGACAAAGGCATTAATGTAGGTGTTGTAATTGGTGGTGGTAACTACTGGAGAGGACGTTCTAATGATAATATCGACAGAACAAAGGCTGACCAGATTGGTATGCTTGCAACCATTATGAACTGCATATATGTATCAGAAATATTCAGATCACAGGGACTTAAGACTAATATACTTACACCATTTGAGTGTGGAAGTATGACAAAGCTTTTCTCTAAGGATAGAGCTAATAAGTATTTTGAAAAGGGGATGGTTGTATTCTTTGCAGGTGGAACAGGACATCCATATTTCTCAACAGATACAGGTATAGTGCTTAGAGCCATTGAATTAGATGCAGATGCTATACTTTTAGCTAAGGCAATTGATGGCGTATATGACAGCGACCCTAAGATCAATCCAAAAGCTAAGAAGTATGATAAAATATCCATTACAGATGTTGTTGATAAGCATCTTGGCGTAATTGATATGACGGCTTCTGTTATGTGTATGGAGAATAGGATGCCGCTTATGGTATTTGGACTTAATGAGAAAGACAGCATTGTTAATGCACTTTCAGGTAAATTTAATGGAACAATTGTAACTGTTGATTAATTTGCCGATTTATTGTAATATTCAGTTATATAATAAAAGATATTAAGAAAGAGAGAAATATAATGAGTGACATTAAAGAATACGAAGATAAAATGAAGAAATCAGTAGACTCATTAAAAGAGGACTACACAACAATAAGAGCAGGAAGAGCTAACCCACATATATTAGATAAAATTAAGGTTGATTATTATGGAACACCTACTTCACTTCAGCAGGTGGCTAATATCTCTGTTCCAGAAGCAAGAATGATTCAGATTCAGCCTTGGGAAGCAAGCCTTATTAAAGATATTGAAAAGGCTATTCTTGTATCAGACCTTGGACTTACACCTAATAATGATGGTAAGGTAATAAGACTTATATTCCCTGAACTTACAGAGGAAAGACGTAAAGAACTTGCTAAGGACGTAAAGAAGAAGGGTGACAATGCTAAGGTTGCCATAAGAAATGTAAGAAGAGATGCTAATGATACTGTTAAGAAAGAGAACAAGGCAGGAGAGCTTTCAGATGATGAAGCTAAGAATCTTGAAGATGATGTTCAGAAGCTTACAGATAAATATATAGCTTTAATAGATAAGGCAATAGAAGAAAAGACTTCTGAGATACTTACAGTATAATGAATAATATATGGGGAGGCTGTTGGTTTATAGCAACAGCCTCCTAATAAGTTATATGGATAATATTATATATACATTAATATAATGATGCTATCTGGCATATAAAAATATAATAATATATGAAATGATAAATGTATCTAAATATAAAGTAATAAGGATACCGATATATGAAACTATAAAATATTGACTGTGGGGTAATGTATGGATAAATATAATGAGGAATTAGGGCTTAAGATACCTGCTCATGTTGCTGTCATACTTGATGGTAATGGACGCTGGGCTAAAAAGAAGCATATGCCAAGAACATATGGACATATGCAGGGAAGTAAAGTTGTAGAAGATATGTTGTATGTTGCAGATGACCTTGGCATACAATATTTTACAGTATATGCTTTTTCAACAGAGAACTGGAAGCGTTCAGAAGAAGAAGTAGGCACTCTTATGAGCATTTTAAGAAAGTATCTTAAAGATTGTGTCAAGAAGTCTATGAAGAACAATGTAAGGTGCCGTGTTATAGGACGCAGGGAAGAATTAAGTGATGATATAGTTGAGAGTATTAATAATCTTGAAGAAAAGACTAAGAATAATACAGGACTCAATTTCACAATAGCAATCAATTATGGTGGCAGAGATGAGATTGTAAGAGCCGTCCAGAAGATTGCACAGGATGTTAAAGAGGGAAAGATTGCACCAGAGGCTATAGATGAGGCTATGATAAATGCTAATCTTGACACAAAGGATATTCCTGACCCGGATCTTTTGATAAGAACTAGTGGCGAGCAAAGACTTTCTAATTATCTTCCATGGCAGCTTGCATATACAGAATTCTACTTTACAGATGTATTCTGGCCGGATTTTAACAGGGAAGAACTTATTAAGGCTTGTGAGAAATATAATAAAAGAGACAGAAGATATGGCGGAGTTAAGGAGGAATAGAATTTGTTAAAGAGGATAATAAGCGGAATATGCCTTGTGGCAATTGCCGTTCCATCATTGTATTTTGGTGGCTGGCTGTTATATGCGGTATGTCTTATGGTAGCACTTATAGGTAATTTTGAATTGTTAAGGGTCACCAATCTTCAAAAGACACCATTGGGAATATGTGCATATGCGGCAACAATAGCATATTTTATAAGCCTTAACATAGCAGAGCATAGATATACTACGCTAATTCTTGTAGTAACATTTCTTGTTATGATGAGCGTGTATGTATTCACGTTTCCAAAGTATAAGGCGGAAAATGTTATGTGGGCATTCTTTGGAATCATATATGTAACCGTGATGATAGCTTATATATATGAAACAAGAATGTCAGATAATGGAATATTTATTGTGTGGCTTATATTTATTGCTTCGTGGGGAAATGATACATTTGCTTATTTCACAGGAGTGTGCATAGGAAAGCACAAAATGGCACCTGTGTTATCACCTAAGAAGTCGGTTGAAGGTGCAATAGGCGGAGTGATTGGTGCAACAATACTCGGTGCGGTATACGGAGCTTTAGTAAGTTCTAAAATGGCAGGTGTTATTGATAATTCGTCTGTGGCATTTGCAGTAGCAAGCCTTGCAGGGGCGTTATTGTCAATAGTTGGTGACTTGGCGGCATCTGCAATTAAGAGAAATTATAATGTTAAAGATTATGGTACATTAATTCCGGGACATGGTGGAATTATGGATAGATTTGACAGCGTAATATTCACAGCACCGGTTGTATACTGGGCGATAATACTGCTTAACAGTATAGGACTTTAAAGTTACTATAGTATAGATTAGGAAAGGGTGTAGATAATGAGAGGAATATCAGTTCTAGGTTCGACTGGTTCAATAGGAACTCAGACTTTAGATGTTATTAGAAGAAATAAAGATATAAAGGTTGTTGCACTTGCAGCAGGAACAAGAGTGAAAGAATTAGCAGAACAGGTAAGGGAATTCAGACCATCTTTGGTATGTATTGGAACTGAAAAGCTTGCGGGCGAGTTAAAGCTTCTGCTTTCAGATATTGATGTAAAGATAGTGTATGGTGATGAGGGACTTATAGAAGCGGCAACACATAAAGAAGCTGATATTGTTCTTACGGCCGTTGTTGGAATGATGGGCATTGTTCCAACGATTAAAGCAATTGAAGCACATAAGGATATTGCACTTGCCAGTAAGGAGACACTTGTAACAGCAGGACATATTATAATGAAGCTTGCTAAGGACAATAATGTTAATATATATCCTGTAGACAGCGAACATTCAGCGATATTTCAGTCACTTAACGGCGAATATCCTAAGGAGGTTGAAAGAATACTTCTTACAGCATCAGGTGGTCCATTCAGAGGAAAGAAAAGAGCTGACCTTGTAAATGTGACAGTTGAGGATGCACTTAACCACCCTAACTGGGCTATGGGAAGAAAGATAACGATAGACTCATCAACTATGGTTAATAAAGGCCTTGAGGTAATGGAAGCACAGTGGTTATTCAATGTTCCATCATCTAAGGTCACAGTGGTTGTACAGCCACAGAGCATAATACATTCTATGGTTGAATTCATTGACGGAGGAATAATGGCACAGCTTGGAAGTCCTGATATGCGCCTTCCTATACAGTATGCCCTCTATTATCCTCATAGAAGAGAGCTTAACACTAAGAGAGTGGATTTCTTTGAACTTGGCAATATTACATTTGAAAAGCCTGATATGGATACATTTAAAGGACTTAAGCTTGCTTATACAGCTTCTGATAAGGGCGGTAACATTCCAACAGCATTTAATGCGGCAAATGAGCTTGCAGTTGCAAAGTTCCTTGACAGAAAGATAAAGTATCTTGATATACCTGATATTATAGAGTATGCAATGAATGAAGTACGTTATATTGATAATCCGTCTGTAGACGAAATATTAGAAACAGAACAGACAGTCTATGAAATGATAGAAAACCGTTTGAAGAATGGAGGAGCAGAGTGGTTATAAATATAATATTAGCGATACTTGTATTAAGCATAATCATAATTATACACGAGTTTGGACATTTTATTGTAGCTAAGGCAAATGGAATTACAGTTGTGGAATTCTCACTTGGATTTGGACCTAAGCTTATACATTTTAAGAAAGGTGAAACAGAATATAGTCTTAAGCTGCTTCCTTTTGGTGGAGCCTGTATAATGCTTGGTGAGGATTTCTTAGAGGCAGATGATGATGAGCAGGAAGATGCAACAGAAGGCAATAATACTGGCAAATCTGGAAGCGAGTTGGATAATGACTTTTGCAATGGTAAAACAGCAGAAGATAATGGCTTTGGAAATGCTTCAAGGTATTCATCTGATAATACATCGGCTGGAAGCTATATGTCTGAGAAGAAAAAGCAGGAAGCACTGGAAGCTGGCTATGATATGTCCAAATCATTTGCTAATAAATCAGTGTGGGCAAGGATTGCAGTTATAGCAGCTGGACCAATATTTAACTTTATACTGGCATTTGTCTGCTCGGTTGTAATTATTGGAAGTATAGGCTATGACCCTTGTATGGTTGATGTTGTATATGATAATTCACCAGCGGTAAGTGCAGGGCTTCAGGAAGGTGACAAGATTATAAAGGTTAATAACCAGAAGATAACATTTTACAGGGATTATTCTTTCTATAGGGTGTACCACGCTGATGATACTATGAATATAACATATGAAAGAGATGGACAGAAATATACAACAACTCTTACTCCTGAATATGTTAAACAGCAGAAGTACCAGATGGGTGTTACTTTAGAGCAGAATGGGACAATAGCAGGCGTATCTGACGGAACACCAGCACAGAAGGCTGGGATTAAGAAGGGTGATATAATAACAGCGGTTAATGGCGTTGCAGTTGACGGAAGTACCAAGATTATTGAGCTTGTAGGACAGTGTAATGGCGAGAGTGTTGATATTACAATAAACAGAGATGGTAGTACAATGCAGTTAAATGTGACACCGGATTCTGTAGAGAATGAATATTACTATACAGGCTTTGCAAGTTATGGGGCAAGACAGAAGGTTTCGCCTATATCAGTAATCGGCTATGCATTTAAGGAAGTTGGATATAGTGTTAATACTGTAGTTAAGAGCCTTGGAATGATGTTTACAGGACAGGTGGGGATTAATGATCTTTCTGGTCCTGTCGGAACAGTAAGTGCTATGAGTAATATTGTAGAAGAAAGCAAGGCAGATGGAACATTTTATGTAATCCTTAATCTTTTAAATCTTGCAGGACTTATAAGTGCCAACCTTGGCGTTATGAACCTTCTTCCAATACCGGCACTTGATGGCGGAAGACTTGTATTTCTTATACTTGAAGTATTAAGAGGCAAGCCGGTCAAGAAAGAACACGAGGGTATGGTGCATTTTGTTGGTATGATATTCTTATTTGTTCTTATGATATATGTTATGTTTAAAGATATAAGAGGACTTTTTTAATTAAGAAATGAGGCTTAATATGTATAGAGATAATACAAAGGTTGTAAAAATAGGCAATAAGTTAATCGGTGGCGGCAATCCTATAATGATTCAGTCTATGACTAACACAAGAACTGATGATGTTGAGGCAACTGTCAGCCAGATACTGGCTTTAGAGAAAGCAGGCTGTGATATTATAAGATGTACAGTTCCAGATATTAATGCCGCTAAAGCAATCAAGGAGATTAAGAAGCATATTCATATTCCATTGGTTGCAGATATACATTTTGATTACAGAATGGCAATAGAGGCAATTAATAATGGTGCTGACAAGATAAGAATTAATCCAGGCAATATCGGTGGAACAGATAAGATTAAGGCTGTTGTAGATGCTGCCAGGGCTAAGAATATCCCTATAAGAGTAGGGGTCAACAGTGGTTCACTTGAGAAAGACCTTATAGAGAAATATGGCGGTGTTACAGCCGAAGGACTTGTTGAGAGTGCACTTGATAAAGTAAAGATTATAGAAGATCTTGGTTATGATAATCTTGTTATAAGCATTAAATCGTCAGATGTAATGATGTGTGTTAAGGCACACGAACTTATAGCAAGGAAGACTAATTATCCGCTTCACGTTGGAATTACCGAGTCGGGTACGTTATTCAGCGGAAGCATTAAGTCATCAATAGGTCTTGGGCTTATATTAGGACAGGGCATAGGTGATACAATAAGAGTTTCACTTACAGATGACCCTGTAAAGGAGATAGAGGCAGCTAAGCTTATTCTTAGGACACTTGGTTTAAGAAAAGGTGGTATTGAGGTTGTATCTTGTCCTACCTGTGGAAGAACTAAAATTGACCTTATCGGTCTTGCCTCAAAGGTTGAGGAGCTTGTTAGAAACTATGACCTTGATATTAAGATAGCTGTTATGGGCTGTGTTGTAAATGGCCCTGGAGAAGCTAAGGAGGCTGATATAGGAATAGCAGGTGGTGACGGCTGTGGTGTTCTTATAAAGCATGGCGAAATAATTAAGAAGTTTGAAGAAGATAAACTGTTAGCAGTGCTGAAGGACGAATTAGATAATTGGAAAGACTGATTATTATTATCCTTTGGCAGAAGGTGTTGGTTAAAGATGCGTAGATTTTTTGAAGTATTTAAGACATTAAAACTGCCAGAGGATATTGGTATGTATATGGAAAATGTTGAGGTTACGAGAGTATCCAAGACATCAACGAACTCATTGGCGAGAGTATACATAAAGAATGACAGGGTTATAAGCAAGAAGATAATATACAGGGTAGAAGATGCCCTTAAAAAGCAGATATTCCGTATACAGAATATGGATGTAAGAATTATAGACAGATATAATCTGTCAAAGCAGTATACGCCACAGACAATAATGGATGTGTATTATGACAGCATATTATTTGAATTGGAGAAATACTGGACACTTGAGTATAATCTTTTAAAGAATTCAACGTGGGAGTTTGAAAAGGATGACCTGCTTGTGCTTACATTAGAGGACGGATTTCTTGCAAGAACCTATGCAGATGACCTTAAGGAATATTTTCAGCTTATATTTCTTAACCGTTTTGGCTTTGAGATAGATGTTGAATATAAGTATGTTGCCAAGCTTGAGAAGCGTTATGAGAAAGAAAATGAACATAAGCTTAATCTTAGAATTAAGCAGATTGAAGATAACTTTATGGCAGCAGGCGAAGAAGCCAAGAGCGATAATGGGGCAGAGAAGAACAAAAAGTATGCCGAACAGAAAGCTAAAGCCGCTGCATTTTTTAATGAAAGAGGAGCTTCTGGAAAAGATCTTACACGTTATAGAAAGCCAGCTAATACAGATATATTATATGGAAGGGACTTTGACGATGAAGTTACTGCCATAGAACAGATAGAATCGCCAATAGGTGAAGTTGTCATAAATGGTATGATAAGAAGCATAGAAACAAGAGAGATAAGAAACGAAAGAACTATATTATCTATCGTTGTTACAGATTTTACAGACAGCATTGTAGTGAAAATGTTTGCAAGAAATGAACAGCTTCCAGATCTTTATGAATTCATTAAAAAGGGTAATTTTCTTAAGATAAAAGGCATAGCTTCAATGGATAAGTATGATCAGGAGATTACTATATCCAATGTGTCAGGAATACGAAAAGGAAGTGATAACAGGTCAGTAAGAAATGACTTATCACTTCATAAGAGGGTAGAGCTTCACTGCCATACCAAGATGAGTGATATGGATGGTGTATCTTATGCCAAGGATATAATAAAGCAGGCGATAAGCTGGGGACACAAGGCAATTGCGATTACTGACCACGGAGTTGTGCAGGCGTTCACGGAAGCTTATCACACTATGCAGGATCTGGAGTTTAAGTATAATAAAAAGGGTGAAAAGTTAGATTTTAAGGTTATATATGGTGTTGAGGCATATCTTGTCGATGATACCAGGAAGATAGTAATTAATCCGGCTGGACAGGACTTTAAAGGGGAATTCGTTGTATTTGATCTGGAAACAACGGGATTTTCGGCTTTGGTAGACAGGGTAATAGAGATAGGTGCGGTAAAGATTAAGAATAATGAGATTGTAGACAGATTTTCAACATTTGTTAATCCACAGATACCTATATCTTTTAGAATTGAGAATTTAACAGGTATTAATGACCAGATGGTTATGAATTCAGGAACTATCGAGCAGATACTGCCTGATTTTATAGAATTCTGTAAGGGTTGTGTTATGGTAGCCCACAATGCGGAATTTGATAATAATGCTGAGAAAATGGGGATAGAATTTGCACCTACTTATATAGATACAGTGCTTTTGTCACAGTTCCTTATACCGGCATTACATAATTATAAGCTTGATACATTAACCAAGCATCTTAATGTTGTGCTTGATAACCACCACAGGGCGGTTGATGATGCAGAGGCAACAGCACATATATTCTTAAAGCTTGTGCAGATGCTTTATGAGAGGGATATATATACACTTGATAAGCTTAATGAAGAAGGAACGCTTGATGATGAGTCAATTAAGAAGCTTCACCAGTACCACTGTATAATACTTGCCTCTAATGAGATGGGAAGAATTAATCTGTACAGGCTTGTGTCGGCTTCACATCTGCAGTATTTTAACAGATTTCCAAAGATACCAAAGAGCCTTGTCAATAAGTACAGGGAAGGTCTTATAATAGGAAGTGCGTGTGAGGCAGGAGAGCTGTTCCGTGCTATGGTAAATGGACGTTCAGATGCGGAGATTGCAAGAATAGTTAATTTCTATGATTATCTTGAGGTGCAGCCAATCGGTAATAACCATTTTATGATTGAGAAGGAAGATTATTACGTTAAAGACGAGGAGGACTTAAGAGATCTTAACAGAAGAGTCATATCTTTAGGTGAAAAGTTCGACAAGCCTGTAGTTGCAACGTGTGATGTGCATTTTCTTAATCCAGAAGATGAAATATACCGTAGAATAATTATGGCAGGAAAAGGCTTTGACGATGCGGATAACCAGCCACCACTGTATCTGCATACTACAGAGGAAATGCTTTCTGAGTTCGATTATCTTGGAAATGATAAGGCATATGAGATAGTTGTAACTAACACGAATAAGATAATGGATATGTGTGAGAAGATTAGTCCGGTACGTCCTGATAAACGTCCTCCTGTAATTGAGAATTCAGATCAGATGTTAAGGAATATATGCCATAACAGGGCACACGAAATATATGGACCAGAACTTCCACAGATTGTTACAGAAAGACTTGAGCGTGAGCTTAATTCAATTATATCTAATGGTTACTCTGTTATGTATATTATTGCACAGAAGCTTGTATGGAAGTCAAATGATGATGGATACCTTGTAGGTTCAAGAGGTTCTGTTGGTTCTTCCTTAGCGGCAACTATGGCTGGTATTACAGAGGTTAATCCGCTTAGTCCGCATTATCTTTGTCCAGAGTGCTTTTATGTTGACTTTGATTCAGAGGAAGTTAAGAAGTTCGCTGGTGGTGCAGGCTGTGATATGCCAGATAAGGTGTGTCCTAATTGTGGTCATAAGTTAAATAAATTAGGTTTTGATATACCATTTGAAACCTTTTTAGGATTTAAGGGTAACAAAGAGCCTGATATCGATCTTAACTTTTCTAATGAATACCAGAGTAAGGCACACGCTTATACAGAGGTTATATTTGGAAAGGGACAGACATTCAAGGCTGGTACAATCGGTACTGTTGCCGAAAAGACAGCGTATGGATATGTTCTTAAATATCTTGAGGAAAGAGGCAAGGTTAAACGCCGTTGTGAAATAGAACGTATTGCTGAGGGTTGTATAGATATAAGAAGAACAACAGGACAGCATCCAGGAGGAATTGTAGTTCTTCCTATTGGTGATGAGATACATTCATTTACACCGGTACAGCACCCTGCTAATGATGTAAAGAGTGGAATTGTAACAACACATTTCGATTACCATAGTATCGACCACAACTTGTTAAAGCTTGATATTCTTGGACATCTTGACCCTACTATGATTAGAATGCTGCAGGATTTAACAGGTATTGACCCGCTGGAAATACCACTGGATTCAAGAGAAGTAATGTCTTTATTCAAGGATACTTCGGCACTTGGAATTACGCCTGAGGATATTGGCGGTTGTAAGCTTGGTGCACTTGGAATACCAGAGTTTGGTACAGATTTTGCTATGCAGATGCTTATTGATACTAAGCCACAGTATTTTTCTGACCTTGTAAGAATTGCAGGGCTTTCACACGGAACTGATGTATGGCTTGGTAACGCACAGACACTTCTTAAAGAGGGCAAGGCAACCATATCTACGGCGATATGTACACGAGATGACATTATGATATACCTTATCCAGAAAGGGCTTGAAAGTGAGCTTGCATTTACAATAATGGAGAAGGTAAGAAAAGGTAAGGGACTTACACCTGAATGGGAGCAGATTATGAGGGAGCACGGTGTTCCAGACTGGTATATATGGTCTTGTAATAAAATCCAGTATATGTTCCCGAAGGCACATGCCGCAGCTTACGTTATGATGGCATGGCGAGTAGCTTACTGCAAGGTGTTCTATCCGCTGGCTTACTACTGTGCATATTACAGTATAAGAGCCAATGCCTTTGATTATGAAAAAATGGCAATGGGAAGGGAACGATTAGAGTATTATATTAATGACTACAAAGCTAAGAAAGCAGACGGCACGATATCCAATGTTGAAGATGATGAGCTTAAGGATATGCGTATTGTTCAGGAAATGTATGCAAGAGGCTTTGAGTTCGTACCTATTGACATATACAAGGCAAAGGCAAGGTCATTTCAGATAATAGATGGAAAGATTATGCCATCATTTAAGGTAATATCCAAGGTTGGTGAGTCTGCTGGAGAATCAATAGAGATAGCCGCAAGGGATGGTGAGTTCTTATCAAAGGACGACCTGCGCCAGAGAGCCAGGATTGGACAGACGGTTATAGAGAAGCTTGGCGAGCTTGGACTTCTTGATGGAATGGCAGAGAGCAACCAGTTATCATTATTTGATGTTATATAGTATTGCATATACATATATAAGTGTGTTATCATCATATAATATATGCGGTTAGAATACGATTATAAAGATGCAGTATATATGTTTAATTAATTAGATGAGGTGAAAAATGTTAAAAAAATATCTTATATGTTTTCTTGTATCAATGGTACCTATTGTTGAACTTAGAGGAGCAATTCCTATATCACAGGGAATGCAGCTTCCATTATTACAGTCATATATAATATGTGTAATAGGTAATATGCTTCCGGTTCCGGTTATATATCTTTTTGCAAGACGTGTTCTTGAATGGGGTGCAGACAAGAAATATATCGGAAAGTTCTTTACATTTTGTATTGAAAAGGGTCACAAAGGTGGAGAAAAGTTAAAGCAGAAGGCTGGGAATGGTCTTTTTATAGCACTTTTATTATTCGTTGGTATTCCAATACCTGGTACAGGTGCGTGGACAGGAACACTTGCAGCAAGTTTCCTTGATATGGGCTTTAAGAAGAGTGTAATTGCTGTTCTTGGAGGAGTATTGCTTGCCGGTATAATAATGGGTATTGCTTCAGCAGGAGTATTTACAGCAATATTCAGTTTTGCATAAGCATAGTGTATAATAATTAAAGAATATAATTAATAAATACCGCATATATTCTACAGATTAATGCGTATCCGGTTATGGGACATAAAAGTTGTAGAATATATGCGGTATTATATTTTGTGTAATAGTAAATTCTTTTTATTGCGGTTTGAGATTACTTATTAATATGTTGCAGATTTTCTTGGTGTCTTTGGTAGAGCGGGGCTTGTTATAGGCTATTCCGTATTGTATTTCACGCTGGTCTGTAATGGGCAGGATGCGGCAGTTATCAAGCGGGGTATCAATGCAGAATTCAGGCAGTATTGCAATGCCATAGCCACATTGTGCAAGAAGCTCACTTGTCTGGCTGTTCTCACATATAAAGTGATAATTATCCTGTGAATGAAGCACGAGCTTTTCCTGTAAAAGATTTCCCTGTGTGAAAGGAATTAAACGCTGGTTAAGCAGTAAAAGGCAGTGTCCTTTTAAGTCATCAAAGGAAATAGCTGACATTGAATGTAAGTCTTTATTATCCTCAGTAGTCTTATTATAGTCGTCAGATATCAAGGCATAGCTTTTCATATTCTTTATAGGCTTGAAAGTGCAATCGGTATTTTCAATCATATCTTTAGTAACGAGCATTATATCTATATGTCCGCTTTCAAACATAGTCTTAAGGCGTGAGTAGTCACGCAGAAACAGCATAGGATATATATCGGGCATACATTTTCTTAGTTCTTTTAATGCTGGTTTAAGTGCCTTTAATTCTGCATTGCTTGTACAGCCAATTCTTATATAGGACAATGACTGGGATACCACATTGGCAATCTTCTTGCTTGAAAGATTAATTTTATTAAGGATATCCTTTGCATCTCCATAGAATTCAGCACCGGCATCGGTAAGCTGTACCATTTTCGGTGTTCTTATAAAAAGTGCCGCACCCAGTTCTTCCTCAAGGCTTTTAATATGGTGTGTGACAGTTGGGGTTGTAAGAAACATTTCCTGTGCAGCTTTTGTAAAATTAAGCTTGTCGGCAACTCTTATAAAACATTCTAACTGCTGTGTAGTCATAAAAATCTCCTTAATTATATTAAATAATCTGCATAATTGATTATAGTTCATAATATATTAATATTTCAAGAGTGCATTAGAAAAAATCTAATGGTGTTGTATTTTTACAAATTCCATTTTTTTAATAATAGTGTTAAAATCGTTCACGCTGATAGGATTAATTTGTCTGTGTACACCAGATGATAATAATTAAGAATAGCAATGTTAATTGGGGAAGATATTCAGCCAGTAACATATATATAGTAGCAATTGTGTACAGAAAAGAGGAATGATATGGACATTATTAAAAAGCTTTCCCGTTCAATAAGGGAATATAAAATGGTGTCAATTATGACACCAGTGTGTATCGTATTTGAGGTAATATTTGAGATACTTATCCCATTTATGATGGCAAAGATGATTGATTCAGGAATAAGTTCAGGTAATGAAAGTGCACTTGTTAAATATGGGACTTTGCTTATACTCTGCGTAATGGCAGGTCTTGTATTTGGTATCCTTTCAGGAGGTCTATGTGCCACAGCTTCGGCAGGCTTTGCAAAGAATTTAAGAAAGGATATGTATTACAAAATTCAGGAGTATTCATTTGCAAATATTGACAAGTTCTCATCATCAAGTATTGTGACACGTCTTACAACAGATGTAACTAATGTGCAGAATGCTTATATGATGATTATCAGAATTGCGGTAAGAGCACCATTTATGCTTATATTCGCACTTATTGCGGCATTTATGACAAGTACTAAGCTTTCATTAATATTTTTTATTGCAATTCCAGTGCTTGGTATTGGACTTTATATAATAGTAAGCAGATCGCATATATATTTCGAGAGAGTATTTAAGATATACGATAATCTTAATGAAGTAGTAGAAGAAAATCTTACAGGTATGAGAGTAGTTAAATCCTTTGTCCGTGAAGATTATGAAGAAAAGAAGTTCTCTAAGGTATCAGAAGCTATATATAAAATGTTCTTAAAGGCTGAAGGAATTGTAGCATATAATATGCCGCTTATGCAGTTTTGTATATATTCGTGTATGCTTTTCTTATGCTGGTTTGGTGCAAGAATGATAATTACATCAGGGGCAACAACACTTACTACAGGTGAGCTTACAAGTCTTATAGCATATGCTATGACAATTCTTAACTGCCTTATGATGTTATCAATGGTTATGGTTATGATTAATATGGCGAGAGCTTCGGCTGAGCGTATTGTTGAAATTCTTGACGAGGAAAGTACACTTCACAACTGTGACAATCCAGAGGATAAGGTAAATGACGGCTCAATCCAGTTTGATAATGTAAGCTTTAGTTATATAGATGATAAAGAAAAAGAATGTCTTAAAAATATTAACCTCATTATTCCAAGCGGTTCAACACTAGGAATTATAGGTGGAACAGGAAGCGGTAAGAGCTCATTAGTGCAGCTTATACCAAGACTTTACGATGTAACAGAGGGAAGCGTTAAGATTGGCGGTGTTGATGTAAGGGATATAGATATCTATACATTAAGAAATGAAGTTGCAATGGTGCTTCAGAAAAATGTATTATTCTCCGGAACTATTAAAGAAAATTTACGCTGGGGTAATAAAGAGGCAACAGATGAAGAGATAATACACGCCTGTGAACTTGCACAGGCAGATCCATTTGTCCAGACATTCCCTAAGAAATATAATACATATATCGAACAGGGTGGTACTAACGTATCAGGCGGACAGAAGCAGAGATTATGTATAGCAAGAGCACTTCTTAAAAAGCCTAAAATCCTTATTCTTGACGATTCTACAAGTGCCGTTGATACTAAGACAGATGCTTTAATAAGAAAAGCATTTAAAGATGAAATACCAGATACAACTAAGATAATAATAGCACAGAGAATATCATCAGTTCAGGATGCAGACTGCATTATTGTAATGGAGGGCGGAAAGATTGATGGCTGTGGAACACACGAGCAGTTATTAAAAGAAAATGCTATATATAAAGAAATATATGAATCACAGACGAAAGGAGATGAGCAGTAATGGCAGGTAATGAGAAAAAGGCTGATATCAGTATGACTGGTAATAAATCAGGGAAGCCATCAATAGATGGAAAGACATTAAAAAGACTTATGTCATATATTGTAGGCAGACATAAACTGACATTTTTTATGGTTGTTGTATGTATACTTATTAGTTCCTGTACAGTAGTAGTAAGTTCATTATTCTTACAGATACTTATAGATAACTATATAACACCTATGTTATCAGAAGTTAATCCATCATTTGCACCATTATTAAAGACAATAATTATGCTTGGATGTCTGTATCTTGTTGGTGTATTATCAACATTTGCATACAACAAAATGATGATTAAAATATCACAGGGAACTTTAAAAGCAATCCGTGATGATATGTTTACACATATGCAGACACTTCCAATAAGATATTTCGATACTCATACACATGGTGATGTAATGAGTCATTATACTAATGATACTGATACATTAAGACAGTTCATATCGCAGGCTCTTCCACAGTTCATCTCAGCAGTTGTGACAATAGTAGTTGTTATTGTGTCTATGATTGTCAACAGTATACCGCTTACAATACTTGTATTAGCAGTAACCTGTATTATGCAGATTGTATCCAAAAAGATAGGTGGGGCAAGTGCAAGGTATTTTATAAGACAGCAGATAACAATAGGTAAGGTTACAGGTTTCATAGAAGAGATGATTAATGGACAGAAGGTTATTAAAGTATTCTGTCACGAGGATGAGGCAAAGTACGATTTTGATAAGAATAACGAAATGCTTTGCAGTGATGCAACTAATGCCAATAAATACGGTAACATACTTATGCCGGCAATCTCACAGTTAGGTAACTTACAGTATGTTCTCATTGCTCTTATCGGAGGATTTCTTGCATTAAGAGGAATTGGTGGGATTACTGTCGGAATGATAGTAGCATTTCTTAACCTTTCTAAGACATTCTGTATGCCAGTATCGCAGATAGCACAGCAGATTAGTATGATAGCTATGGCGTTGGCAGGAGCAGAAAGAATATTCGGACTTATTGATGAAAAGCCGGAAGAAGATGAAGGCGATGTTACTTTAGTACGCGTAAAGTGTGATGATAAAGAACTTAATAACAAAGAAGCCGACAATAAAGATGCCAGAATGGTATTTATAGCAGGTGAAGTTACAGAAACAACTGACAAAGACGGCAGATGGGCCTGGAAGTGTAGGAAAGCTGATAATACAACAGGTTATATACTTCTTAGGGGAAAGGTCGTATTTGATGATGTAATATTTGGATATAATGAGAATAAGATTATACTTAATAATATTAATCTATGGGCTAAATCAGGACAGAAGATAGCATTTGTTGGTGCAACAGGTGCAGGAAAGACGACTATAACTAACCTGATTAACAGATTTTATGATATTAATTCAGGAAATATATTCTATGACGGAATAAGCATTGATAGAATTAAGAAAGACGATTTAAGGCATTCACTTGGCATTGTATTACAGGACGTTAACCTGTTCACAGGAACTATTATGGATAATATAAGATATGGTAACCTTTTGGCGACCGATGAGGAATGTATTAAAGCCGCTAAGCTTGCCAATGCAGATGACTTTATAACAAGACTTCCAGACGGCTATCAGACAGTACTTACACAGAACGGTGCAAGTCTTTCACAGGGACAAAGACAGCTTATATCAATTGCAAGGGCAGCAGTTGCCAACCCACCAGTAATGATTCTTGATGAGGCGACATCTTCAATTGATACAAGAACAGAAGCACTTGTCCAGAGAGGTATGGATAATTTAATGAAGGGCAGAACAGTATTTGTAATAGCACACAGACTTTCAACTGTCCGCAATTCAGATGCCATAATGGTACTTGACCACGGCAATATAATTGAGCGAGGCTCACACGATGAACTTATTGCCAGAAAGGGAACATATTACAGCTTGTATACAGGGGCATTTGAGTTGTCATAATATTAAGTTTGCTGTGAGAAATGTATTACCAAGGCTGGCGGTTGTAATTAAGTGAATATTTTATATTTAAGAGGCGTTAAGCCTCTTTTTTAGTGTATTGCGGCTACAGGGATACTGTAGCTGTTAGGTTGTTTATTTGAGAAGATACAGCCTTGAGGAACTTGAAGAGATGTGTCCGAAGGGTATAAGGTTGTTTGTAAGATTAAAGAAGTTGAAAACAATACAAGAGTAATCTTATGTGATTTGTTAAATAAAAGAAAACTATGAAAAATGCTGGTGTTGAAAATAATAAATTGTTGTATTATGATGTTGATAATAAAATATGGAGGTGTATCATGAAAGCACATAAATATTGGTCAATCGGAGCAATAGTTACAATGGTTGGAACTTTTTATACAGGATATAAAGGGTTAAAAGCAGCACACAAATACTTTGCATTTGGCTCTCTGACATGCATGATTATGGCAGTCTATTCTGGTCATAAAATGATTTCAGGTAATAAAAGAACAAGAAAACAGGTGGAAAATACAAAAGCGGAGGAATAGTAAATGTTAGAGTTAGGAATAAAAGCACCGGATTTTGAATTGCCGGATCAGAACGGAGAAATGCATAAATTAAGCGATTATGCAGGAAAAAAAGTAATCTTATATTTTTATCCAAAAGATAATACACCAGGATGTACGAAGCAGGCATGTGGCTTTTCTGAGCGTTATCCACAGTTTACTGAGAAGGGCGCTGTTATTCTCGGAGTAAGCAAGGACTCTGTAGCGTCTCATAAGAGATTTGAAGAAAAATACGGACTGGCATTTACGCTATTAGCAGATCCAGAGCGTAAAGTTATTGAAGCATATGATGTCTGGAAAGAAAAGAAAAATTATGGAAAAGTATCTATGGGTGTAGTAAGAACTACTTATCTTATTGATGAGCAGGGAATCATTATAAAGGCAAATGATAAAGTCAAGGCGGCAGATGATCCTGAAAATATGCTTAAGGAATTGGCATAATGAAGATTATTTTATCACCTGCAAAAAAGATGATTGTAGATACTGATAACTTAGCACCGGTTGAACTGCCTGTCTATATTGATAAGACAGCAGAAGTATTAAACTGGATGAAAAGCAAATCAAAAGAAGAACTGAAAGCTATCTGGAAATGTAATGACAAGATTGCAGAGCAGAACTTTAACAGATTGGAAAATATGGATCTTTATAACAGGCTTACTCCGGCTGTTTTAGCATATGAAGGAATTGCTTTTCAATATATGGCACCATCCGTGTTTGAAAATAGTCAGTTTGAGTATGTACAAAATCATTTAAGAATCTTGTCAGCGTTTTATGGCATTTTAAAACCAATGGATGGTGTGACTCCTTATCGTCTTGAAATGCAGGCAAAGGTTGGAATTGGAGATGCAAAAAATCTGTATGAGTACTGGGGAGAATTGTTATACCGCCCAGTAATCGATGACAGTAGGATTATCATTAATCTTGCATCAAAGGAATATTCTAAATGTATAGAAAAGTATCTTACACCGAAGGATAAATATATTACAATTTCATTCTGCGAACAATCTGGAAATAAACTGGTAACAAAAGGTACTTATGCTAAGATGGCTCGTGGTGAGATGGTTCGATTCATGGCGGAAAATGATATTGAAAATCCTGATGATATAAAAAAGTTTGACAGGCTTGGTTATATATTCAGGTCTGATTTATCATCAGATAGTAAATATGTTTTTGAACGCAAAATAGCATAATTATTTTAAGTTATCAAGAGAATATAATTTGAAAATAATAATAGTTATTATTACTAATCAAAATCAATAATAGTAATCATTATTGATTAATAACAATAATAGTTACTATTACTGATTATAATAGCTATTACTAATTTTATATTATAAGATAACCTGTAATAAAAAAGAGGACATATGGATTTATACATATCCATATATCCTCTTTTTTATTGATATTAATCTACAAGCTTGTCAAGCTCCTTGACATACTCAGTTTCACTTGATGTTTTATGAGTAGACTGTTTTGCATACAATCCGACAGAAGTCTGTGATTTCTTAATTGCCTGCATGGTTCCAGCACCAGCAACACAGCCTCCGGGACATGCCATACCCTCAAGCAGATATCCGGGATACTTGCCTAAAGTTGCAAGTTTAAGAAGCTGACGGCATTCCTTTAAACCTTCTGCGTTTGCTACCTTTACCTCCTGATCCGGATGATCACGTTTTATAACATTAACAACAGCCTGTGCCACACCTCCTGCGACTGCAAAGTTTCTTCCGTCTGTTGAAGCATCGCTGACACCTGCAGGATCTTCCTCGATGTTTTCAAGGTCCACATGCTTTGCAGAAAAAATACCGGTCATCTCTTCAAATGTGAGGACAAAATCCACTTCACTTCGTACACTGCGTCGCATAGCTTCAAGTTTTTTGGCAGCACATGGTCCGATAAATACCACGCGCGCATCTGGATTATGCTGCTTTATAAGACGTGCAGTGAGTGTCATAGGTGTAAGTGCCATTGAGATACATTTTGCATGCTCAGGGAAGAGTTTTTTTGCCATGACTGACCATGCCGGACAACATGAGGTTGCCATGAAAGGAAGTTCATCCGGTACCTCTTTTAGGAAGTCCTCGGCCTCCTGCTTGGCACAGAGGTCTGCACCTATAGCTACTTCAAATACATCTGCAAAACCAAGAGCCTTCATGGCTGCACGTAGCTTTCCGGGAGTAACTTTTGGACCAAACTGTCCAACAAATGCAGGAGCAACTGCAGCATATACCTTTTCACCGGACTGTATAGCTCTGATAGTCTGGAAAATCTGGGATTTATCTGCAATCGCACCAAAAGGACAGTTGACAAGGCATTGTCCGCATGAAACACACTTATCATAATCGATATTTGCCTTGCCGTTTTCGTCAGAAGAAATGGCATCCATGCCACAGGCCTTTGCACATGGACGTTCCTGAACAATAATGGCATTATATGAACATACGCTTGCACAGCGTCCGCACTTTATGCATTTTTCCTGGTCAATTACAGATTTTCCGGTCGTGCGATCCAGCGATATGGCATCTTTTGGACATACCTCCATGCATGGATGAGCCAGACATCCCTGACAGCCGTCTGTAACATGTACTCTTTTTTCAGGGCATGCATTACAGGCAAATTTTATAACATTGATAAGAGGCGGTGTATAGTAGGTTTCATCTTTGTCGGCAGCCTCGATTCCATCTGATATAGGTGAATGCTCTGCAGCACTGCGGTAAGGCAGACCCATTGCCAGACGAAGTCTCTCTCCGACTATAGCACGCTCCAAAAATACATCGTTCCTAAAATTTCCTTTTTCGCCGGGAATAATCTTGTATGGAAGCGCTTCCATACGATCTTTTACAGGCCATTCGGTATGATATGCCATACGCGCAACCTCTGTAAAGATTTTATGTCTGATTTCCTGAATTCGGGTTTCGACACCTCTCATTATTGATTCCTCCTTATAAAATAAAATCTCAATTTTCCTTATTGTATCAGATAAAATAAGCAGTCTCAATAAATAGGCTGTACTTTTTATGATACATAAATACTAGATAATTAATGACTCAAACTTCCCATAGGAAAAATGGGCTAGCACCTTGAAAATTCAATACTTCAACTGACGAAATTAGTGATTTATGCCGCAGATTCGCCTCGATGCAGTGCATGTCTCAGATATTCCGGCAGTCTAGATTCAAAATCAGCTGTGAGTGCACTAAGCTGCTCATCACTGAGCTTTAAAAGTTCCTGTATACTTGCGAGCATTGCATCCATAATCAAGCAAAGTGAATGAGAAAAAGTAATGTCGGTCATCTCATCAACAAGAAAGAAAAACAGCTCACCAAGAGTACGTTGGTCTTCATCTTTTCGTTGTTCCAATGCCAACAGCATATATCTTGTATACACAATGGCTACATGCGCAGTCAAAGCATCATAAGAGAGACTTCTACATTCACCAATCAAGTTGAGGGTAGATTTACAGGTCTTGAAGAAGACTTCTATCTGCCAGCGTTTGCCATAGATGCGGATGATTTCTTCTTCTGAAAGCTCCGGATTTGTGCATACAAAGGCAAGCCAATCTTTCCGATTTGCCTTGTTTCTGACACAAACGATTTTAGCTGAAATTGGGTTCTCTTTTCCTAGCATTACAGATACAGAGAGAAGATACTTTGATTTGCCTCTGCGCTTTTTGTTTTTTGCATAGATTTGCTTGATATTCAACTTTTCTCCTTCATATTCATAGTTGATGCGGCTGCTTTTCTTAACCATGGCAATCACATCCATACCTCTGGACTTGATTGCAGTAAGCTGAGCAGGATTGGAGAACCAACTATCAAAAAGGACATAATCAGCGGTAATCCCTTGTGCTGTAGCCATATCTAAAAGCTGCAGCATGGTATCGGTTGCCTTCATCTGTGCTAATTTACGTCGTTTTCCAGCAATTGATCTTTTATCAAAGTCCTTTTGTGGCCCGATGATATTTGACTCTTTTGAGGAAGCCATAAGACAGCTGTTGACTGGGAGAAATGTATTTCCGTCACTCCATCCGAGTGTTAGAAGGCGAAAGCCTTTTTTGTATCGCATGTTGGTATGGTCAAAAACTTTGGAACCAAGCTCGGTTCTCTTGCAACTGGTACGATTGAAGAGAGTATCATCCAGAATGAATACGTTTGAACGCTTTTCATCTGTAAGTTCCTTCACCTCGTCATTAATGATTGTGGAAGCCAGAGCTGTGGTGAATCTAAGCCAGTTCGTTTTAGCAGAGTTCAGAAAACGATAAACTGCATTTTTGGAAAAGTCCTCTTTTAAAGAGCCAGTGCGCATCTGCATATACATGCTGCGGTTGGAAAATACATTTCCAAGTTTGTAACGAAGCAATGAGATGGCTGGAACACCTTTTTTTTTCGTTCCATTGCATTTTTTCAAAAGGTCTCCAACGTGGTGATTGGAAAAAAATCTGTTAACACAATCAAGAATTGCTACCTCTTTATCAGAATTCTGTGCTATAATGGACATGGCATAAATCCTCCTTTGGTAAGTTGGTTTCTGAACAATTCCATTATACCATCTAGTTGGCATTTATGCCTTTTTTATTGGCTGAAGTATTGAATTTTCAATGTACGACACACCTTATTGGTGTGGGAAGTTTAAGTTAATGAATTTTAAACCTGATTATTTGCGTTTCTTTGAAAATAAAGGATAATATTAAATTTTTAAAATAGGAATGATTACTGTTTTATATTGACTTAAGTACTATAATACTATATAATAATTATGGACAATTAATCCTGATTAATAAGAATAAAAAGTTATAGAAGCAATTTAGATTTTATTTTTTACACATGGAAGGAGAAAAAAGATGGAAGTAAAATATTATGTATGCAATCACTGTGGAAACATTATTGAAATGGTAAAGGATAAGGGCGTGCCGGTAATATGTTGTGGCGAGGCTATGCACGAGTTAAAGGCCGGAGTGACAGATGCTGCTGTAGAGAAGCATGTTCCTGTATATACAGTGGACAAACAGCATGTTCATGTTGTAGTAGGAGAAACAAAACATCCAATGCTTGAAGAGCATTTCATTGAGTGGATTACATTAAATACAAACCAGGGAATATACAGAAAACAGTTAAATCCAGGGCAGGAGCCGGTAGCAGATTTTTGTCTTTGCGATGGTGAACAGGTAGAAGAAGTATATGCATATTGTAACCTGCATGGATTATGGAAATGCTAAGTATAGATATTGTTGGACTTACAGGAGCCTGTTCCTATGCTTTGGACTGCATAGAAGCAGAGTTGGTAAATATCAAAAACAAACATGGAAAAAGAGTGGCTTATATAAGCGTATGCATGGCTGAATATTGGGCAATTCAAGGTGAGGCGTTACAAGATTTAGCCATGTGTGCTTTACTGCATGACAATGCTCTGACACAATATATTTCTGAGGAGCTTAAAAAGGATTCTGTTATTGACCTAAAAAAGATTTATCTGAGGAAAAAACGAATCTCCATTGTATATATGGTGAAAAGAATATTACTAAACTTCCTTTTAAAACAGATGTTTCAAATGTGATTTTGTATCATCATGAAAATGCCGATGGAACTGGCCCTTTTCAAAAAAAGTGGAATGAAATTCCATTGTTCGCAAGGATTATTCATCTTGCAGATATCATTGATATTATAAGAAATAGTATTGATTCTGATGATAATAGCTGGGATTTTATATGTCAATATCTTTCCAAAAATAAGGATAGTCTATTTGATTCGGAATGTGTTAATGCTTTTCTTCATGTATTCACAAAAGAATCGTTTATGTGTTTAAGTGATGGTTCTTTTGAAACTAAGCTATGGGAAGCTATCCCAAGAGAAAAGCTGGTTTTTGATTGGGAAATGTGTAAAGATGTTGCAGATTTCTTTGCAAAGATTGTAGATTATAAATCTTCTTTTACAAGCAGACATTCTATAGGAGTAGCTGAAAAAGCATCCATGCTTGCCAAATATATGGGATATGATTCAATCACCGTACAGAAAATGTATTTAGCTGGTGCTCTGCATGATATTGGAAAAATGGCGGTAGGCAATGAAATTCTGGAAAAACCGGATAAGCTTACGGATGATGAATTTTCTAAAATGAAAAATCATGCTGGTTATACATACCTAATATTATCAGAGGTTAATGATTTTGAAGAAATACGAGACTGGGCAGCTTTCCATCATGAAAAATTAAATGGAAAGGGGTATCCTTTTGGAAAAACCGCTGCTGAATTAAATGAACCGGAACGTATGATGGCATGTGTTGATATTTATCAGGCTCTTACGGAAGATAGACCTTATAAAAAAGGATTATCTCATGAAAAAACATGTGATATCCTTGATGACATGGCACAGAAAGATTTTATTGATTCGGATATTTCAAAGATAATTAGAGAATGTTTTGGAAGGAACCGATGATATATAAGATAATAGTGTTTTCCATTGTATACTTGTATTACGTGGATTTCAAAAGAAGAATAAGAATGAAAGTAGGATTAATTTATGTATGAAATGAAACCAGAATATTATATTGGCATAGATATGATAGACGAAGAGCATAAACAGTTGTTTAAATATGCAGATGAGGCATATGAACTGCTTCATGACGAGAATACACCGGATAAATATGATAGAATTGACATGATACTGGAAGACCTTCGTGATTATACAGCGAAACATTTTAATGATGAAGAGCAGTATATGGAGTCTATTAATTATAAAAAATTATTTACTCAAAAAATTCAGCATCAGGAATTTATACACAAACTTGATGAATTTATTGAACATCACAATGATGAAATAAAAGATCAGGATGAACAGATTATGGGTATTTTAAAGTATCTCACAGAGTGGTTAGTTAATCACATCCTATATGTTGATGGTCAAATTGCAGAATTTGTATCAAAAATGTAATCTTTTGAATTACTAATAAATATTATATTTGATGGTCATAATATCTCTTCAGTTGGAGAGAACACCTTTTGACCATCAAATCAGATATCGGATGCTCAACCGAACAAAAAGAGAAGAACCCCCAGTAGCTGGCACTACTGGGGGTTCATTTGTGTACTATGGAGTACTCATTTCATTTTTTGTTGATTAAATTATATCACACCTTATCAACATTTCAAGTTTACATAATTCTCGCCCCACAAGCTAAAAAGAAGCTTAAATGGAATATTTAGACAGAGAGTGTGGTAAATATCTTGCTACCAAATTAAAATCTTATGTAGATTTTGACTCAAATAGCAAACAAATGGTCCTTGTTTATAATACACAGTGTCATTTAAACCTATTGACTAATTAGTTTATAAAAACATGTTATTTTATATTGATTTATAGTTATTCTGACACTATAATAAAAAGTAAATATAACTATAGTTAAATTGATACAACGAAAGGCATTTATATGGGAAATTACTACAGCTACAAGCGCATATCAACCGACACTGAACGGCAGAACTTCAACCGACAGATTAAATCGCTTGAAAGATATGCAAAGGAACACGACATAGAATACCTGATAGACTTTACAGAAGAGAAATCTGCTAAGAATTTTACGGACAGACCACAGTTCAAGAAATTGGATAAATTGTTGCAGGCCGGAGACACAGTTGTATTCAAGGATCTGTATCGTTTTACCAGAGAAGCAGAAAATGGCTATAAGAAATATATGGAATGGCTCGACCGAGGTATCAACATGGTATTTCTTGATAATCCAACGGTAAGCAGCGACTACATTCGACAAATGATGACAACAGCCGAGCAACAGGACATTGTAACCAAAACAGCTATGGAAAGCATTATTAAGCTTCTGATCATAGTGGAGCTGGACAGAGGAGAGAAGCAGCGTCTCTATATATCCCAGTCTATTAAAGATGGAATTGCTGCAAGTAATAAGAGGAGTGGAAGAAAACCAGGCCAGCTTGATAAGATGTCTGATGCTCTCAGAGAGGATATTTTGAAATATTTATCTGATAGGTCTATCAAACAAGTGGATTTAATGAGGAAGTATAATATAAGTAGGAATACGTTAAAAAAATATATTTCTTTAATACAATAAATACATTTCTCCTCGTATTATATAGTAGTAGTTTTTATAGACCCTCTCCAAGGTCTTTACAACTATTAGGTCATAGTCCATTCAACCAAAATGACTTAATAAGACACTGGAGATTAACATAGGCATTAATAGTTTGCCAGTGTTCATTAACGGAATAGAGATTGAATATTGTCCTATGTGCGGATGTAAACTGTAGTACAGATTATTAAATGAATACAGTAAAAAGCCAGCCGTTTGCAAACGACTGGCTTTTGGGAAGTTTAGTTTTTGAAAAAATATTTAAAAAAAGGGATAGTGAGTGCTATTTCGTTCCCACTCACATTTTTATAATAACATTAGTAAAGAAAATGTACAAGACTACATTAGCCGACTGTTTTCATAAATGCTTCCCTTTCTTTCTGAATCTTATTATATACATTTGAAATGCGTTTTTTATGCTCCGTAATCATTGCAGATTGTTCTTCATCGGATAAATTATCGATATCGGATAAATCCTCGTATGGAGCATCAAGACCAGCTTCGTATTTATCTAAAAGCTCCTCTTTACGTTATACATCATATCCGGTATCACGGCCGCATCAACATTCATCACAGTCTTTACCTCTCCTGTGGTCCGGTCTTTACATTCGTAATCATGTGAACCAAACAGTTTAGCTTCCCCATTACAATAATCACACATAACCTACACCCCCTCCCATATTTTATTTTATAATCTGGTCTGCCTTCTCTGTATCAAGCAGCCATTTTATCTCACTCATTACCCTGTCGATGGTGTCATCATCAATCTTGCAGTTTTGCATTGCTTTTTTGCAGTATGCTTTTAAAATATCGCTAAATGCTCCGCTGTCGAACATTTTAATGATTTTCTTGTCTGTTCGATTTGCAAATGGCTCTAGTGCCCTAATTTCTGCCCTTATCTTTATTATTGCTTAAACACATATAAAATTCAATATATATTGTACAATCCTGAATGATTTTTCTGTGTTTCTTATCTACAAAAATTTTTGAATGATTCTATCTTGTCATAACGCACAAATTCACGTCATGAAATTTGTTATTATTGCCTAGTTGTAATTTTTCATCACAGTGTGCTAAGGTTATATATGTGGGTGGAACGAAATAGTACCCATATCATTCATCTTATTCAATTCACATATCCAATGTGTACCCCAATACCAGTCGGTTGCAAAAGGCTGGTATTTATTTTAAATAAAATTATTTGTTTTTCCTATTTAAAGTGATATACTAAGAGACAGTTACTTTATTTATACTTGTTTCATACAAAAAATTATTGTAACTATAAAAGACATCATACTAAAAAATCATTAAAGCAGCCGATTGCCACTAATCGACTGCTTTAATGTTCTGTTATTTGTTAATTTATGTATATACATATGTATTAATATTGATATACACATGTATATACATTTTAGAGTTTAGAATAAGCAAAGAATAACGATTAATGTTAGTTTTTACCTATAATTTTTTCTTTAAATTCATCAAAAGTCTCAATAGTAGTGCTCTGGCTCTCGAGCAGCCGATGACTTCCGTCTGGTAGGAGTTCCCACGCATCAAATGTTTTTTCCGAATGATCATGGATGAACTGGATATATTTGCCGGATGGAGTGTGGTAGATATCCTTCTTACTTATCTGGTTTAAATCTTTGACCTCTGCATCGCTCATCTTTATTTTCCTCTCTGTACTGATTCTGTAGATTTATCAAGTGCAAATATTTCTTCAATCGGGACTCCGAAATAGTCGGACATATCAAACATGAATTCTGCGGACGGGCAGCATTCGCCCAGCTCAACGCGGCGGATAGTTCGCGGATCATATCCAGTGTCCATGGCAAGCTGCTTTTGGGCGATTTTTCGCTGTGTCCGTATTCCCTTAAGATTATTAATTATTTTCATTTAATCACTTCTTTCGTTATAATTCATTAAAACCGGTAATCTGGTACATCATTAGAATTAATTTTGCCGACCACTTTTCCGAATACATCCAGACGGTCAGACTCTTTTATCTCAATAGGAGAGTATTTGCTGTTTAGTGATACGAGATAGAGTCTGTCTGCATATCTTTTCAGCTTTTTAATATAAGCCTCATTGTTCAGTCCGAATATACCTATCTCACCATCACATAGGGTATCCTGCTGTGATACCCACGCAATCTCTCCGCTGTGAAATTCCGGTTCCATACTGTCACCACTGACAATTACACCATATGATGCTTCATTTGGAATGACAGATGAGTCCATATTGACTGTTGCTTTGGAGCCATCAAGGAACATATTTCCGGTACCGGCAGATACCGGAGTCTCGTATACGTCTATACTGCGCGTAAATGGAAGTATTTCACATATATGTGATTTGTATTTGCCTGAATCGTGTAGCAGCTCGATGTAGTCAAGCACTTTTTCACGTCCGGCAGTATTGAGTCCGTTTACCAGACTGTCCGGATTACTTCCGAAATATGCCTCGTATATATCAGTGACACCCATGATACGGCAGAGCGTGAGGAATATTGTCACGCTTGGCTCAGTGTCGTTTTTCTCCCATTTGGAGATGGCTTTATTGGTCAGGTTAAAGCCCTCGCCTTGAAGCCTTTCTGCAAGCTCGGTCTGTGACCAGCCTAGTCGTTTCCTGTTTGTTGCTATAATTTCGCCAACTGAGTTCATAATCAGCCTCTTTTCTACTATTAATACTTTATCTTTTGAGTCTTGTTCTCCCATATAGTATATATTGCATGAATAAATAAATCAAGCACAATTTCGCCATATAAGAGAAAAGCGGACATAAGTATCTCTTGACAGTCTCTATAATAGAGATATATAATAACACCTGTCGAAAGGAACAAACGTTTGCTTATGGGCGAAAAGAGGTGGGTATGATGGCAGACAGGGTAATACTTCATTCAGATATCAACTGTTGTTATGCTTCGATTGAACATCTGCATCATCCTGAGCTTGCAGGAAAGCCACTGGCAGTAGGCGGTGACCCGGAGGCAAGACATGGGA
>ERZ773186.667-NODE-667-length-31685-cov-16.504173_pt1 | contig 31685 bp, 28 predicted proteins | sample MGYA00581000_ERZ773186 | MGnify/ENA primary metagenome ERZ773186 (study PRJEB29015, sample SAMEA2737752) | human gut metagenome | biome: human gut; feature: human-associated habitat; material: faeces | place: China | collected 2012 ...
CGCCAGAAAAGGAACAGCAAGAACGTCGCCCATTATTGTCAATCAATGACCACTTTCGTAAGATTGTCATTGTTGGTGATGACATTCATCGCAAGGAGGACGAACTCGGTGTGTTGACTGTCGGACTCTTGGATTTCTTGACAGACAAGAAAATACTTGAACAGGGTTAAACGCAATCGGGTAAAAACAGATTCTTTTAACTCAAATCGGTCATTAGGAATTCTCTTTGCCGTACGACTCGGAGAAATCCTAATGACCGTAGAAAACATGGCTTTCTTAAATATATAGAAGATCAAATCTGCATTAGTAATGCATAAACAAAACTAGATATAACAAAGCGGAGAGCCATCAAAAAAAAGGCTACCTCCTTAAAAGATAGCCTTGGAAAGATAAACATGGCAGATATGGGAAAGGAGGCTAAGCTGCCTCCTCCTTCTTTTGCTTCTCCACCTCAGAGAGACTGGTGGCGATAAGCTTGATCACATGATGGTCCTTGCCATCCTTCTGATAGGTCTCACTCTTGAAGAAACCCTCCACCTTTACTCGCTTGCCTTTCTTGAGGAGATCGAGGAGTGCCTGGCCATCATTCTTGATCCAGGTCTCGAAGCTCTGGATGGAAGAAGAGGTAATCTCCACTCCACCCTTCTTCTCGGTGGTCTTGATGGATACGCCAAAACGAGCGAGGCTGCTCTTCTCAAAGTTTCTAACTTCTGCGTCCTTGCAGATAAAACCTACTACTGTGAAATTGTTACTTGCGTTCATAATCTTAATTTTTAAAACGTTATTACTTAAATTTTACGTGCGAAATAACACCAACAAGGAGAAGGCGAGAAAAGACAAGAGATGGCCCATATTATTTTCAAAGCCAGCCTGGTTGTTTTTGAAAAAGGAGCCGCTGCACCCAAAAACAATGAAAAAAATATGGAGACAAGCCCCCTGGGTGTGCCCTTGGCAGTCGCCGCTTGTGGTAAATTTGCAAAGTAAAATCAAGGGATAACGCTTAAGAAAATGAATGAACGCTACCACAGAAAACAATAATAGTAGTAGAAAAACAAAAAAGGACGCATTCCAACAACCAAACTTAGAGAACAGCAGCCCTGCCAACTCCCAAAGTATCCATCAACATCACCGAGAAAAGAGAGAATACCCCTAACCTCTTTTCATCCAGGACTCCGAGACCCATCACCACAAAAACCAGCCACTCCTCCCTCAAGGAAGGCAAGCGAAAGGAGGTGACATCCAAACAAAAGAGACCTGTCACAAGGATGGCAAAGGACTACCACCTTCCAAGAACAAGCCACCCTTCTCCCCAAAAATGAAGCAAAAGGAAGAGGAGGAAGAGGTACCATATCTCTACTGCCATAACACCAGCATCTATCTTTTAAACAGGTAGCCCACCTCCCTAAAGTGCTCTCCGAAATACCCCATCCCCAATAGATATAACATATCAAATGCTGATTACATCAGCCATCAAACAAGCATCTGCGATACCACTTTATCCGGCATAACTGGATGGTTATGCCGGACGGCTGCGCCCTAAGAAGCAACCGCGCCGAGGAGAGAAGCCCGAAACAGACCTCTCCCCCACTCTAAACTAAAAGGCAAAACCGGCGAATAAATCAAGCTGTAAGTTACCAGACAGACGTTCCTTCAATTTCTTCACCAGCTTCTCTGTCTTCTTGTCCACCTGAAGATACTTAATCAGGCTATTAATAGCCGTATCATTCGCCTCGTCCTCCGTACGATATAGTTTCGTAAAAATCCCGGGCAAGAAAGACCATCCCCTGGTTCCATGGAAAACGGAAACTCCATATGTCCACAATCCATTGGGATGCTGCATGATACTAAATTCCAAGTTCTCATCAATCTCTATGACTCGAATACGAGGTTTCAAATAGAATAGCACATCAACCCAAAGATACTCGTTAAGCTTCAGTTCTGACGGCGTACGAACATATCCCAACTGCTTGAGCTTCTCATAGTCACGCTTAGCAAACTCAATATGCCGCTTCCTCATATTGGATTTATCAGACGCAAAAAGTTCCTCCAACTCCATCGTCTCATCACTAAATATATTTGCCATATTCTAAAATTTGCGGCAAGGTGGTTAGCCTTGCCGTTCCCTTTTTAATCTGTTATTCTGTAATAATACTGCAACTTGTCCCCTTTGAGATTGTCCTCAGCGTAACATGCAGCCATGTGATAATACTTGTTGTAAAGTTCCGCTAACTGCATATTTCTCTCATACCACTGGGCTATCTTATGATTCAGCACCATTACAAGCTCTGTTACATAGACACAATTATCTTTCCACTCAGCAAACGCACGATGGAATGTGTCTGTTACGGCATCCACTCCAAATGCATCAGCTATGGAGAAATCCTGCCAAAATGTGGTGCGTGGCTTGTAACCAGTCTCACTCTCGATGTTCCACTTAGGAACCATGATTTGAATTGTCTCTGTCATGTTCATTTCAGTAAAAGTTCAACATTAAATTATTCTGGATTTTTGATTCACTGCCTTTTTAAGACTTTTGTAATCATGCTATCCGAGGTTTTTTTTAGTCATTCCGGCATACCCGTCATCACTTAGCCTTTTTATGTGCAGAAAAGATGGAAGGCCAAAAAGTCAGTAAGCCAAACAATCGGTAGAGAATCTTTTCAGGAATACCACAATCTTGATTGAGGAAGGCTGCTTGAAAAGATTCTTTGCCGATAACGAAGAGGTGTTTGGTATCTGACAGGCCTGCCATACCTTTGCACTATAAAAAGCGAGTGATGAAAGGTTGCAAACAAAGACAAAAAACGAGGTAACGCATGATTTCAAAAATAATATAGATATCATTACTCTTATCCTTAATGCAAACCTACTACTAGCATCTCTCCTGAGAAGAGCCATCTTCTTAGCCCTGTTTAACTAAATCCACATGAACTCCATCTAGCACCTGTTTCTTAAATAGAGAGAATTTTGAATATCGTCTTTCTTCTATTGTATAGTTGACATACATCTATCTTGTTTGAATACACACTAGACAACAGAAGCAGTTCACATCAAAATGATAATAGACTCAGTTAAATTTTTAATTATTAAATATTTTATTTATTAATATATAAATAACTTAGTTTATTAATATTCAAAGTGCTAAACTAATTAATACATTAGATTATTATATCCATACATATCTACTATTCAAGCATTTAGCCATCATACAGAATTTCTAATGAAAGGAAAAACTATTAGATAAAAACCTGTTTTTCATGCATTTTAAGTAAGACATTCATGTTTGCTAAAACCCAATCAAAGAAGATTGTTTGCAGCCAAGAGGCCACCACGAGGATACCACATCACACTCAGTTTAAGTCCAACGTCTCACATTTAAAGTCATCTTTCGGTCAAAGTAGCCACAAGTAAAAGTCATATGCAATGGATAGAATCGACTATCTTGTCAACAGTCACACCATTCTAACCTGTCTCCTACTTCAACTATTTACAAACTCAGCAAGTACCAGGCTCGACATCTTCACACACTTGAATCTTGTCATGCCAATGAAACGCAAGTTCCCGACAAGGATACTAGCATATCACTTATATAGAGCATAGACAAGTTTCCACAGTCAATCGCATCAGGGTTAGTGGTACATTGATGAGCATTCTTCCAGAGAGACAATTCATAAAACAACAGATGCTCTATCATTGAAGGCTATAATTAGACTGTCAATGAAAGAAATATATTAAACAAAGTATTTAAATAACTAATATACTTATTATTTAAGTATCTAAGCATTTCGATTCTCGGTATGAAGATTACCTAGTATCAAGTTCATATTATAGTGAGCTAGATATTATAGAAAAAGGCAAAGTGATACAGCAATCCCTAATCAACATAGACCGGTTACATCCTCGAAGACATACCATAGTCATGAGTAGGTCAAGGAGCTGCAGTCTTTAGCAGACCATCACCATACCTACCCAAATTGTGATGACGTAATAGACCGAGACTTGAATGCAGCCCAAAAGTATTCTTGATGAAAACAGAAGAAATATACAGGAAGGAACCATCGATCACACAAATGAAGAAGACGTATGACTTGCTCGCAAGCATTCCCAAATGAAATCGAACTTTTCCTAAAGCCTTTAGCTTGTGGATAGATTACATATATAGATGCTTCAAGTATTGATAGTTGTTGATATGAGAACTACGACAAAATTAACTAAATGCTTTAACATGAGAAAAACTTAGATACAAATAACTGAATATATAAAATATTTAATATATTTATTATTATATTATCTTATATATAAAGTATTTTCATCTTAATATCTAATAATTAATGAATTACATGATGAACAGACAGTTTTACCAAGTGAAAACATAAGGGATATAAAGGCTTCTAGAAACGCATAACCTTACTATATGCAAGATTACCAAAGCCTGCAAAGAAATAGAGCACGCTACCTGGAGGTCTCTGTGACGAACAACATCACATACAGTCCTGCCCCATCGTCTCACATCTAAAAAGTTATCTTTCAGGCCACGTGTAGATTCTAACTTAAAAGTGTACCACCCCTAATAATTAAAAAGTACACCACGTTAACACAGGCACCTATCTTAACAAATGGTTAAGGCCTGTTGATCTTGTGAACAATATCGCCTTACTTACCGATCATCTACCTCAGCCTACTCACAAACCATACTTGTACTAGAGCCCTCATGCTTCCCCACTACAATCTTGCCTTAAACATGATACGCAGTTCTAAACGAAATCGAACACCTTAAATCTAAAGTTCGTAGGTAGTTCAACATAATATAGACAACTAGAAGAATCGAACACTGAAGACTAAAGAAACATAGTCAACTTAGTTAAATACATAATCATTAAAAAAACTAAGATATAAATAATGGAATATATAAGATATTTTATATACTTATTATTTTATTAACTAATATCTAAAGTACTATTTTGCAAAATCACTTAACATTTAAGGGATTAGCTACAAACCGACAAATACAATGGTTATAAATATAAGAGTTGAAGGAGTTTAAAGAAACAGCAAAAAGTCTCCACCATGAACTATAGCACACACCATATAAGCTCAACGAACACAACAAGAGTCATCTTCCTGATCACAAGTAATAAAGACAAGTCTTGCTCAATGGATAGAATCAGGCAGGCTTGCGAACAGGCTCTCCATACTATACCACAAAGTTCAAACACTTAGAAATTCAGAATGTGAAAGGATGCTCATCTCATTATATCCTATCAGCTTGTCATAACGAGTTGTCGTTAGAAGGATACAGAACTGCTCTGAAAACCTATGAATAATAAAAGCCGACTCCTACCCTATTTTACAACTTAATATCTAAGCAACAAGACTCTACATGCATTTAGTATTGAAGTAATAAAATACTTTATATATTAGTTACTTCATATTAAAATAACAAGATACTTTGCATATAAGATACTTAGCATCTAAGATCCTAAGTATCAAAAATACTAAGCAACTTAGTATCTAAGCAACAAGACACTTCGTACATTTAGTAATGAAGTAATAAGATACTTTATATACTAATTATTTAATATCAAAATAATAAGATACTTTATATATAAGATACTTGACACCTAAGAATCTAAGTATCAAGAATACTAAGCAACTTAATATCTAAACAACAAGAAACTTCGTGTATTTAGTAATGAAGTAATAAAATACTTTATATACTAGTTATCTAATATTAAAGTAACAAGATACTTTATATACAAGTTACTTAGCATTTAAGTTTCTAAGTATCAAGAATACTAAGTAACTTGGCATCTAAGCAATAAGACACTTCGTATATTTAGTAATAAAATACTTTATATACTAATGATTTAATATTAAAGTAATAAAATACTTTATATACAAGATACCTAGCATTTAAGTTTCTAAGTATCAAGAATACTAAGTATCAAGCATACTAAGTAACTTGACATCTAAGTAACAAGGCACTTCGTGTATTTAGTAATGAAGTAACAAAATACTTTATATACTAATTATCTAATATTAAAGTAATAAGATACTTTATATACTAATTATTTAATATTAAAGTAACAAGATACTTTGTATATAAGTTACTTAGCATCTAAGTTTCTAAGTATCAAGCATACTAAGTAACTTGACATCTAAGCAACAAGACACTTCGTATACTTAGTAATGAAGTAATAAGATACTTTATATACTAATTATCTAATATTAAAATAATAAGATACTTTGTATATAAGATACTTAGTATGTAAGTTTCTAAGTATCAAGAGCACTAAACAACTAAGTATCTATGCAACAAGATATTTCATGTACAAAGTATTGAAGTAACAAAATACTTTATATACTAGATACTTAATATTAAAATAACAAGATACTTAGTATATAAGATACTTAGCATCTAAGTTTCTAAGTATCAGGAATACTAAGCAACTTTGAATCAAAGCAATAAAACACTTCGTATATTTAGTATCGAAGTATTTAAATACTTTATATACTAGTTGTTTAATATCAAAGTAACAAGATACTTTATATATAAGATACTTAGTATCCAAGAATACTAAGCAACTTAGTATCTAAACAACAAGACACTTCGTGCGTTTAGTAATGAAGTAACAAAGTACTTTGTTTTTGCCTATACCTAGGAATCCAAAAATCCGAGCAGAAGCAATCGATAAAAAAAAAGAAAGTGATGACCGCCAATAGGGGAGAACCATAGAGGTATAGGCTAGAATGATATAGCTTCTCAGCTCTCGGGAGAATCAATTCGCAATACTGAGGAATCTCTGCTACAAAACATTTCCATAGCATATCAGATAAACAACAACCATGAAGAAGTCAAGGAACACTATACACTTCACGAGAAAGCGCAAAATGGTAGCTCTAAGCATACCCCAAAACGTCCTTCATCTAATAGGAAGCAAAGTCTTGGAAAATATGATAACCATAAGTCTGATTCTACAAGTAGGAGGTACTTTTACTCTGGTATTACTACCAAAAACCAGAAGACAATGATTAGATCGATGAGTTTCCAATACAACTGTCAAGTCATATTAACTCATGCTCATCCAATAAGCAGTGGAACAAGTTGTTGTTTTCAATAAGCTAAGCGTTCAGAATAGCAATCACACTTACAAACGAAGAAGTCGGAATGCTTGCAAGCAAGCCTTACACACTCTCCATCGGTGCAATAGAAAATCTTGCCAGATGTATTTCTTAAATCTTCATCAAGTATATTCATCGCTGCATTCAGGTCACGGTCTATTAACTCACCGCAATTTGGGCAAGTATAGTAGCAATCTGAAAAAGACAGCCCCTCTTGAAATGACCACAAAGCTGGCATGTTTTCTTGGATGGATAGAACCGGCCTACCTTAACTAGACCTTATTATCCAAGCTAATGTTCGATGCCTTATGCCTGGAATCATTGTATTCTATATCCTGGACGATAGGGGAGGGTAGGAGTAGGAAAGCCAGGTATATTGTCATTTTTTTTTAGATAGGGTTGGGGAGGATACCCAACACTACATATATATGCAATTCCTAGGAATAATTTGTATAGAAGAGCAGCTTCTACATTTAGCTGAATAATCATCAAGAATTACCCTGAAGTCACCTGCTTATCAGGCGGTCAAAGACTAACAGTTTAGCAAATTTAATTGGATGCAAACATATCTTGAAATTATATTCTTGAAGTATAAGCTGGAACACATATCTAAGAAAACTGCTTTACTACCATCAGGAAGCATAAGAGCATTTATGTTTCATATACATATCTTGATATTTAAATATTTAGTTATTTAAATGTTTTAATACTTAATATACATATAGTTTTACCGAGCGAAAAGAATAACTAAAATAATTAATATATTTAGTATTTTATAATTTTCGCAATAAAATTCACCTTAAAACAATATCTTAAAAAGCAATCTTACCTAAGAGATACAGAATAGAACAATTGATAATCAACATATTACAATATTTAATAATAAAGTATTTTGTTACTTTAATATTTTATTTATTAGTGTATTGATATATTTATCAATATGTATTTTTGTAATCTAATACTTAAATATACTTAATTACTAAATATTTCCCCTGCTAAAGTATGTAAATTACTAATATTTTTAGTATCTTTGCGGACGAATAGGGGAATGACCTTAATATAGGTAATTACCTCGATAAAACGTAAATAGAAAATATTAATAATAAAGATCATGGGGAATAATAAGATTATCGTATTTGCAAACCAAAAGGGAGGTGTCGGCAAAACAACTCTCTGTATCATGTTTGCACATTATTTGCACTCACTTGGCAAGAACGTTTATGTGATTGATGCGGATCAACAATTGACTGTATTCGATCGACGTAACGACGAGTTGAAGCAAAAAACAAAAGATGAAGAGCCTTTCGGTGTTTGTGCTGTAAACATTAAAGACAAAGATGAGGTCATTAAGGCTGTTGAAATTGCCAAGAATTTTGATGGAATAATCTTAATAGATACTCCAGGTACCATAACCGAGGATGGATTAATTCCTATTTTCGTTAATGCTGATGCTATAGTTTGTCCATATGATTATGAGACTAACACTATAAAGTCAACAGGAGTCTTCATCCAAATGATGAACATCTTGAAAGGAAAGTTTGAGAAGTTTCACGCCAAATCTTTCTTTGTGCCAAATCGTGTGCGTAAAGGACAGGGAATCGAAGACGAAAAGAAGTTTTGGAGTTTGTCAGACAGTTTGTTCCGCGGATTTGGTGAAGTTACCCCAATAATATATGATCGTGTTGATATTCGACGAAATTCAACTATGATTTGCAAGAATGAACAGTTGGAACTCGTTAAAGAAGCATTTGAATACATAATGGATAAGATTAACAAAGATAATAAATAAGACATAATATGGATTACAACGATGAATATTCATTGCCAGGTGGACTAGATGGTTTGTCAAGGGCAATTCATAAGCAGCAATCAACAAATGTTGATAAACCTGAAGAGCAGGAGCCTAAAGTAGTAAAGGAACCTAAGAAAGCTTCAAAGAAGGTTGAAGATACAGATGTTGAGATTACAGAAGATATGTCATCACTTGACAAGGTCTTGACATATGCTGATGCTTTTTCTAAAGAATATCGTGCTACCAAAAAAACTGGCAACATGATTATGATTGATGAAGACTTAAAAATCAATCTAGAAAAGCTGAAGTTGGCATTCTCTGGTGAGAAGAAACTCTCGGTAAAGCATCTTGCAAATGCTATTATTAAGATGTTCTTCGAAGATGAAGCAGTCAATGATTCCTTAAAATCAAGACTGAAGAAGCTCTAAGGAATTAACATCCTCAAAACCATTTAAGAGAATGTGCTCTCGTGCTTGTAGAAGAGTAGGGGAGCACATTTTATTTCGCATGATGTCAAACACAAAAAAGATTACATATTATTTTTTTACAATGAAAGATTTTCATTAAGAGATATGTATATTAATAAATAAAATAATTAATTATTTTAATATCTAAATATTAAATGATTAAAGAAATAAAGTAACTAATTATCTTCTTTAAAACTATTAATCATCTGATAAATAACACTTTATATTCTATATATGATGGAATATATTATCACTACCATAACTTTGCAAAGTAAAAACTCGAGAAGGATCTCGTAAGAATTCGTACACCAGAAAAAATGGGTCGAAGAGGGAATAAAAACTATCAATTGTCTCCCACAGACAAAAAGTGCATGTAAGAATCAAATATCCTTACATGCACTTAAGTCATCATTCGTCTTCAATAGCTACTGACGGAATATCACCTAACAGAGCACCCATTTCTTTTTGATCACGCCATACAAAAACATCATTGATGAAATTCATCAACTTACCATGTTGAACTTGTACATTTTGCTCTAACACAGTATAATAGTCAATATCATCTTCCTTTGACATTGCGGCAAGTTGAAGATTCAAGTCATCAAGAGAGTTAAGTATAGAGTTGAGCTTATAATAAACCTGTTGGTAATATTGTCTCTTCTCTTTTTCCTCCAGATGAGTGGATTCCAATATAGCTCTTATATTCTCATCTTGCATAGAGTAATCAACTTCCTCCAATGGCAGGAAAGCGTTAGCCGCTTCATCACCTGCCAAAATGAAAAATACAACTAATCTATCCCTTCCGATCCACATGTGATTAGGGTCATTCAGTAACCAGTTTCTGACTTTTCGAACAGATGGGATCGTTGAATTAAAACCAGAAATAATCTTCATCATAACCTAGTATTTAATCGTCAAAATTTAATCTACCCTGGACACCTTTGCCAGGCTTGCTATACATGTATGGAATATTGTAATCCTCATAAAACATCTTGCAAATAGAACCACATATCTTTCGCTCATTTTCACTGAAACCATCCTTCTTATATCTAAGAACTATCTTCTTCAGCTGCTTCGCCATTTTCTGAAGAATTTCAACTCTCTCTGACACAGAATCTATCTTTGCAACTTCCTTGCTGATAGCTGTAACATAATAATTAGACTGTTCTGTACGGAAATGAGCACGCAGACAAGTATGAATTATCGTTATTTGGTCTTTAAGTTTTTTGCTGTACCCCTCCGACATAATTTTTATCTGAGTTGGCGTAATCGGTTTCTTAATTCCCAAACGCGCAGTATTACCATTTGTCTCAATGATGAAGTAGTAAGAAGTAACAGCACCTCGACTGTTCTTTTCCTTAACTTTATAGTCAAAGCAGACATCGCAAAGTCCTTTTTCATATAATGACCTGATGTCATCCTTTGCCTTATCAAGGACACGTCTCTTGAAATCAGAACCATTTTTATACTGCTCTTTTTGCTTGATATTTCCATTTTCATCACGAACCTCAAGAAGATTGAACATCTTTTTGATATCATGTACTGTCATAAAGAACACCTTATCTTCCTTGTTACGGTATTGGCAGCAGAACTCATAGAAACGCTGAGAATACACACTCTTGAAGCTCATCTCAATATACATGTCAAAAACAGTAAATTCAGATGAGAGATTGGTGAAGTAGGGGAGGAGTACCGGAGTGATACCTACAGTATAGGTTTCATGGTCAGGATGCTCATCCACATATGACAACAAACCGGCATAAATACGATGTCCATCTTTTGAATGGAAAATCTTTTTTGAATCGGTTATATTCTTCAAGGCATTGAAGGCATAATCCAAATTTGAGCTATGACCAGAGACACACTCCAAGAGTTGGCTACGAGTGAGAGTAAGCTCGTATTTTTTAGGATCACCATCAGGTAAATCCTTGTTCTTTTGGATACCACGCAGTATTTGCAACCAACAATTTCTTTCGATAGCTGAAAGATTGCTGATTGCCTGTGTCACATCGTTCGGTTGCGATATGAAGTAGTGTTGGTTATCAGTGATAACCAATCCATCTACCTTTTTAGGGCGGCCAGGTTTCTTTTTTCCTTTCTGGTCAACCTCATCAGCAAAAGGGATTTCTTCTGCGATGACTTCTTCTATTTCTATATTATCATTCTTTTTTGTCTTAGCCATATCTCTAGCTTTAATTTTTTGGCAAAAGTACATAAATTCTACGACAATCTATTTTTTCTAGTCTCAAATTAGATATTTTTAACCTCTTTAAGACCGAAATGGTTTAAAATGGATAGGATATAAAAGTTTGGATGAACTGGAATCACTTGATAACCCATTGTGGGTCACCATCTAAAGTTGAAGATTATCAGAATCAGAATTTCATGTATTGCGAATAAGTACGACTATATTATAACTAATTATAATGGAAAATAAATAAGGATAAGACATAGTTTTTATAATATTGTCGTAAATAGATTCATTTAATATCTGTTTTGTATGGAACTCAATATAACATAAACAATAACAAACATGATGATTGTACATAGTATCAATGACTTATGCTAAATAGTACATCATACACAACTACGACAAAATTATAAGCAATATTGTAAAGTGGATAGCTCATGGTAGATAATAATAGGATGATTCGTCCGTAGTATAAATCTGTCGTATATAACTTAATGGTCTAGTTTGTTTAACCATAACATCTTAGCAATTTGGTAGTTAACATAGTAAAAGCGACAAAATTAGCAGGTATAAGAAGTGAATGAGAAAGAGAAGATTGCTGCGACGAAATAATAATGATTATAATAAAGATGAATCAATAAAAGACGTTAATGTAAATAAGTCGTAAATAAATTCATTTGAAATATAATTTTGTCGCAGTATAACTCTTTCTTCATCTAAGGTATAAGACTCATTTGTTTGCTACCAGTGAGTGGAGTCTGCTGATAATTAGAGATAGCAACAGCTAGAATTGGATGATGAGTAAATGGCATAATGGTGCTTATTTTGTTAAGACGCGACTAAATTATAAAGAGATTCTAGATAAGCTCTGAGATGCGTAATGCTTATGGGTAAGTTTTATAATTTTGTCTCAATAGATATTATAAATATCTGTGAATCAATATTCTATGTTTGTAACGAACGACACTTGCAACATAAGCTGAAAGTACCCTTCCATTGTTTAAGTGTGCGACGAAATTATAATGAATAATATATCAAATAAATGTATTTGCGACTAAATTATTATAATGTCGCAAATCTGTTTATTTACTTTATAATATTGTCTTATCAGCATTAGGGCTAAGAATTTACTGGATAATGAGTACAGTTGCTCACTTCAGAGCAGAGTAATCAAGACTTGCTTATGTTCTTGTGACATATCTGATAGCTTCTTGTTAAGCCCATAACTTGTTAGAAGTAAGAATTATATAGTCCGTTGCTGCGACAAAATTATAAAGCTATATACGCCTGAATCGTCATAGCTCCCTAAACAGTGCGACAAAATTATAAGGCTTATGGTTGGTGTAAGCTTGAAGGATGGTGGTACAGCTTCTCATCATAGATGAGTTTCTGTTATAATGTTGTCGTATCTGTATTTGAGCATGTTAAGACAAAATGATAACATATAAATACGTAAAAATACATATTTTAACACACATAAAAGTCTGCTCTTTCTTTGTATGGCTTGGCTTTCCAAAATCCTCCCACATCCAGGCCATAATTTCCCCCATAATGTGGAATGGGAGAGAGGAAGACCTACCTATAAGTCCTCCATGTCCCCTGCTCATTTTTATTTCTCCTTTTTTGGCTTTTTATTTTCAGCAAGCATAACTTGTTGAATATAAGTGTCATAGAATGTGTTGGTGCGACAAAATTATAAGATACTATGACAATATTATAAACTTAGGTGCGACAAAATTATAAGTATAACCCTTGAAGGTACGACAAAATTATAAAGCAATTTGTTAGCGGTATTTAACTCTTTGTACCCGCTCATCATGGACTTTTTAGCTTCTGACGGAAAGATCCTGATGCCGTATTTTCCGTTCCTGGATCTGGGATTGGGCATTGTTTAAAGGTAAAGGTGCGACAAAATTATAAGCTAAGTATGTTTCGATACAGGTGTTCTTCCATCTGCTGTAATAATATGCTTCAATGAATCGTCTGACTCCCTGAATTTGCTTATAAAATTGTCGTAGCTAAGTGGGATGAAGACAGGATGAAGACTACTTGTGCGACAAAATTATAAAGGAAATACTCCCAAAAATGGTCTTTTTCAGTGGCTCGATAAAAATATAGTCCGATGAATATACTCATTTTGCCTGTTTTTAGCCGCTCTAAGGCAAGATAACACAGATGGAGTATAGTTTTAAGCAATGCTTCCCAAAAAGGCTCTGACGGCGTTTTTCGGGTTCTAAAGTAATAGGGAAGCTGATACAGTTCTAAACTTAATGACAGAAATCTCCCAGGAAAGTTTGATTTTTCCAAGTATTTTCGTACCTTTGCCGAAAAAACTAAGCATATGAGTTATATCGAGAAACATTTGACCGATGTTTTGCCTGAGCCAACGTCTCACCATATCGGTGTGAAGCAAGTGTTGTTGGCCAATGGGGAAACTTCTACGGCAGTCACGCAGATTGCTAAGAATACATTGAAAGCTGGTGAGAGAGTTGAGGAGCATGTTCATCCAACGATGGATGAGCATTATCTTTGTTTCTCTGGAGAAGGTGTCCTTTGGGTAGAAGACAAAAAAATAGCTTTCACCAAGGATACTTATGTCTTGGTGAAAGCTGGAAGCAGACATTATCTGGAAGCTTTGTCTGATATTTGCTTCCTGACAATGGGAATTGCTACGGAATAGATTCTGCTGTGTTCAATGGGTATGAGCAACAAGCAGGAAAAGTACAATTTCAGCAAAGATAATGGCAGGAACCCCGTACTTGAATTTCAAATGCTGGGTTTTGTGATGCCAAATTCTCATGCCAGCAAAGGCTCCTATAGAACCGCCCAATATGGCAAGTATGAGTAAGGTTGCCTCCGAAATCCTCCACTTGCCATGTTGGGCCTTCCATTTGTCAATGCCATACGTCAAAAAGGTAATGACATTGATGAGAACCAATATGATGCATAGTTCCTTCATCATGATTTCGTTCCTTAAAAACTAAGTCTCATCTGATACCATGGAACTCCTCCATGTATAGAGGTGGACAAACCTTCGTTCTTGAAGCCGAACTGTTCGTAGAATGAAATCTTTTCTTTCTTGCAGGTAAGAACAATACCGCTTTTCCCTTCCTCCTTGGCATGTAGGATGAATTGGTTCATCAGCCGGCTGGCGCATCCTTGGTGCTGAAAAGAGGGATGTGTCACTACACCAAATACCATCTGCCACTTCCCGTTTTCTTGGCAAAATGCAGGATCTTCGTACATTTCATCCATCAGGTCCTGTTCTTCCGTAACTGGACCATTGATGAAGGAAATGATCTTTCCATCTTGTTCCAATACCCAAAAATGAGAAGGGTAAGCATTCAGTCTCCACCAGAAGGTTTCCTTTGTTGCTGCTTCTGCCTCTGGAAAACAAGAAGCTTCAAGCTGACTGATTTCATCAAGGTCAGCAATGCTGGCCGTTCTCATCTTCTCATTTTTAGAAGTTAAACGACCGTATAGGGTGATGGCATCGGTCATGATTTCATCGTGGTCAAATGCCAATTCCGGCAGGTCTTTGAGCAGGAACCATTCTGCCTTGGCTGCATCGTCTTGTCCCTTGACCTCATATGGCTTGTCCACAATGGCAAGGTAGGTCACTGATAGGGTTCTTCCACGTGGATCTCTATCCATCTTGGAATATACTCCAATCTGGTTCACTTGGGAAATTCCAAGTCCGGTTTCCTCCTTCAGTTCACGAATGGCACACTGCTCAGTGGTTTCATCCATGTTCATGAATCCCCCAGGAAAAGCCCATTTGCCCTTGAAAGGTTCGTTTCCACGCTGTATGAGTAAAACCTTGGTTTCTGCTTCTCTGGTGAAGACAGCGCAGTCTGCTGTTACTGCAGGCCTTGGGTATTGATACGTGTAACTCATTGTCTTATAGTTTAATCTGTTATTTAAAAATCCAGTTCATCTAAGATATGATCCAGCTCATCGAGTTCTTCTTCCTTTGTTGCCCAACTGGTCACGAATCGGCAGATGATTTCACTGTCACTCTTTCTTTCCCATATCTCAAATGCCACTCTTTTTAAAAGAGCCTCATAGAGGGTAGGGGAGAGCACGGCAAACTGCTGGTTGGTTGGAGAATCGTAGGCAATGGCGATGCCATGCTTCTTAAAGATACCTCGGATGCGAGCGGCCATGGCGATGGCATGACGAGCTACCTTGAAGTAAAGCTGATCCGTAAACAGGGTGTCAAACTGGATGCCGAGCATTCTGCCCTTGGCCAGTAAGGCTCCATGACGCTTTACCGTGGTGAAGAAATACTTTGGTGCCTTCATACCCGAGAAAACCACAGCTTCGCCCATCATGGCACCCACCTTGGTTCCACCAATATAGAAAACATCACAATGCTTGGCAAGGAATGGCAGGTCGTAGTCGCATGCCTCAGATTCCAAACCATATCCCAGTCTTGCTCCATCAATAAAGAGACGGAGGCCGTATTTCTGACAGGTAGCATACAGGGCGGTCAACTCTTCCTGGGTATAAACCATTCCAAATTCAGTTGGCATTGAGATATACTACCATGTGAGGATGTGTCTCGTTGGCAAGGAAAGAGTCCATGTAGGAAGCCAGGGTGTTGGATGATAACTTACTGTTCTCTCCTGGCAGCGGGATGACCTTGTGCCCAAAAGCCTCTACTGCTCCCGATTCATGTACCTCAATATGTCCTGTCTCCACACAAATCACTCCTTCGCATCCCAGCAGAAGGGAGTCAATCACTGTGGTGTTGGTCTGCGTACCGCCTACCAGGAAAAACACATCAGCATTCTCATTGCCCACGGCCTTGCGAATCTTCTCTTTTGCTGCCTCAGAGTATGGGTCAAAACCATAACCGGAGGTTTTCTCACTGTTGGTCTTGCCAAAAGCCTCTAGAATCTCTGGCAACATACCATTGTTGTAATCACTTTCAAATGAAATCATATCTTGTTTTTTATCCTTAAATGACAAGCTGTTTTATTCTTTTAACTGCTTGATGTATTCTTTTAACTACTTGATATATCTATATCTAATTGCCCCCATGAGTAAAGGCATACACGAACACATTGATACGCATAAGATGCTCCCGTGGCTGCCAAGCGGTTTGGGAGGTGCTGGTATAATCGATGTCTCTAAAGCGTCCGTCTATAGAATCATAGCGGTTCATCAAGGAACTGACATCCGGATTCCTCTGAAAATCGGCACTAATCCGATTGATGAGCAGCTGATAGTCATCTTCTGCCCCATCGAAAAAGAGACGGATGCCATGAACATGAGACATAAAGCCATTGCACGCTGACGAATCAAGCCTTTGATACATATACCAGAGTGTTTACCCGTAAGCCTCTTATCGTATCTCTTACTGGTACTGGCTCCGAAGTCCTCATTATACTTGATAATCTTTTCTCTAATCATAGTTGCAAAAATAGAATCTTTACCGTTTCTCTCAGTAGAATGTCTGTTACCTACCATATGAGCAATCAATAACCCGATGAGAGCGACCACTTCCTAACAAGGGCGGCAGTGAATCGAGATTTTCAGAAAACATTTGCAAAAGTACTGATATTTAGTGAAATCAAAAAAAATATGGCAATAAATAATTTTAAAATGGCATATTTGACCATGTTACTTTCTGTTCTGTAGTCAGTAGAACCAGCTATATAGACAACAGAATCATTCATCCAGAAAGCCTTAAGCAATGACAATGAAAGCCAGATTCTATCAAAATCCGGCTTTCATGAGAAAATCATTCTTCAGTTTGCTTCAGAATCTTTGTCCATTCCTCAGGAGAGTAAGCTGTAACAACTGCAAGCACTGAAACACCAAGAACAAATAGTAACATCATATTTAAGAATCGTTTTCCGTGTGACCCCACGACAGACCTGCTGCAACTAGTAAATAATGATAATCCCCTTCTCCCCAAATCCTAGAGATTACAAGGTGATAGGCTTTTTACGTGCAAGCAAATACGATAAATACGAGTAAACATAATGCAAGGAATTTCTGTATTTTTTTTCGGTAGCTACCGGCTGCTTAGACAAAAAATCAGAAATAACCTTCAGGTGGTACTTGCAGGTTTACGTTTATCGTAACTTTGCAAAGTAAAAACCTGGCTCCTTGATATTGGATATGGGAGCGATAAGGAGATGGAAAGTACCATCGTTGCAGTAGGTAAGGAGTCTATATTCGCGATACCTATCAAGAAGTTACTGTGAAGACCATCTGTTGCTGTGACTCCGGAAGTGGTATCAATGGCTTTCACCTGGATAATCATGCAAACAAATGCCATTTTCTGCTGGATTCAGTCAGAAATTTCTAGTTCTGGCAAAAAAAAGATGCAGGTGTGAACAAAAAATACACACCAAAGCAATATCTTTGCAGGCGAAACGTTATCAAAACAATTAATGTAATATACAAGTATGGCATTGAATCAAACCAACAAGTTCGTGTGGATTGTGGAGACCATCAATCGGGCACATAAGATACCCTTCGAGGAACTGAACCGCCGCTGGATGGACAATGTGGATTTGAGCGGAGGCGAGGAGATGTTGAAGCGCACCTTTCACAAGTGGAAGTGGAATATCTTCGACACCTTTGGCTTGTCGATAGAATGCGAAAAGACAGCACCTTATAGGTATTACATCGCCAATGAGAATGACATGAAGAGTGGAAGCATTGGGAATTGGTTACTGAGTACCCTGTCAGTGAGCAACTTTCTTCTTGAAAGCAAATCAATCAAAAACAGGATTATCCTTGAAGACGTGCCCAGTGGCAGGGAATATCTGGAGCTCATCATTGATGCAATGAAGAAGAATCGCTTCATTCACATCACCTATTTCACCTACTGGAAAGGAAGCACGCACGACCATTACGTGATGCCATTGTGCGTAAAGCTTTTCCGTCAGCGCTGGTATATGGTGGGACGTAATTGGCCGGCAGAAAAAGACATCGTCTTCTGTCTCGACCGGATTCAAGACTTCCGTCTTTCGAGCCATACCTTTAAATATCCAGAAGAGTTTGACCCGCAGGAATACTTTGAGGGTTGCATCGGTGTAATGCCAGGCGATGATTGCGACATGGAAAAAGTTAAGATCAAGGTCAGTGCCAGTCAAGCCAACTACCTGCGTGACCTTCCTTTGCATAAGTCACAGAAAGAGACTAAGCAGACAGATGAATACAGCATCTTTGAATTGTATCTCAGACCGACATTCGACTTCCAGCAGGAACTGCTTTGGAATGGTGAATACCTTGAAGTTCTTGAACCTTGTTGGCTCCGTAAGGAGATAGCCCAAAAGGTAAAGAGCATGTGGAACAAGTATAAGGAGGACAAATAGATATGACAGAGAATAAGATTATTGCAAGTAATGGTTCTTTCATCGTCCTATATACGGTAGATGATGGCAACATCCAGCTCGAAGTAAAGCTGGAGAATGATTCCGTTTGGCTTAACAGAGAGCAAATCGCTCAACTTTATGGCCGAGATTACAAGACAATAGCCAAGCATATCAATAATGCCTTGAAGGAAGAACTGGAAGGTGAGCCGGTAGTCGCAAAATTTGCGATACCCAAGAAATATGGTAGAAAAGAGGGATATGCCCAGATGCAGAAAATAGACTACTATAATCTTGATATGATCATTTCTGTGGGGTATAGAGTAAAAAGCCGGAATGGTATTGCTTTCAGAAAATGGGCTAACAGCATATTGAAACAGTACCTCATCAAAGGCTATGCCATAGACCAGTGTCGCCTCGACCACTATGATGATTTGAAGGATGTGGTCCGGTTGATGTCGCGAGCTCTCACCCTCCAGGATCAAGTAGCAGAAGGAGAATACTCAGGGCTGTTCAGTGTTATCACGGATTATGGCTATGCCCTCGACACACTCGACCGCTATGACTATCAATCATTGGGCGTGGAGAAGACAACCAAGGAAGAACTCTTCCATGCAACCTACGAGAATGCCATGGCAGCCATCAACGCCCTGAAAGTGAAGTTTGGCGGCAGTAAGTGGTTCGCCAACGAGAAAGATGATTCGTTCTACAGCAGTATAGGACAGATATATCAGACTTTCGGAGGTGAAGACCTTTACCCATCTGTGGAGGAAAAGGCAGCCATGTTGCTGTATCTCGTGGTGAAGAACCATTCCTTCAGCGATGGCAACAAACGCATTGCTGCCATGCTCTTCCTCTGGTTCATGGAGAAGAATGGCATACTCTATGGCCAGGACGGACACAAACGCATTGCTGACAACACCCTCGTTGCTCTTACACTGATGATTGCCGAGAGCCGGACAGAAGAGAAGGATGTGATGGTGAAAGTGGTGGTCAATCTAATCAATAAGAATAATCAGTAGCATAATCCTGGCAGATTCTTATGACAGCATTACACTAAAATTGGCTTATAGAGCCATTGAAATATTTAATAAATAATAAATTTATACAAATGAAAGTATATACTCACTTTATCAAAATTGACGAGAACGACGGGTACCGATGGAGAACCCTCCTGCAATTTGGAAACTCGTGGGATTGTATAGGCTCAGTTGTCATGAAGAACCCAGGTTCTTCAAAGATGATCGATTCTGATCCTATTTCAAATGATGTAATCATTAAAAACCTTAAAAAATATCAGGACATAGAATTGCCATGGTATGAGTTTTCGGAAGATACTACGATGAAATGTATCGCAGAGTTGTTCGCTTACAAATGTGGGCTTACAAGCCCTGATGCATTGTCTGGAGTAATCCAGATTTTTAATATCTTTTACATCAAAGAAGCTGACTTAGAGAGAGCAAAATCTAAAGATGCGAAGTATGGTCTTCCCAACATTTTCGCATCAGAACAAGCTATGAGCGATTACGACATTAAACATCTTTTGCCTCCTGTGTATCTTGGTTTTGGGAAATTGGCATTTGATAAGCACTATAGAGATAGATGTGAAGGATTCTTTAATGTAGCTATTAGAGATTTCAATTGTCTGTATCTATCGCACACTTATTCCAATAACTCATTTTATCATCCGCTTTATTTGATGCGATATGGAAAAAGTACAGAAAATGGAATAAAGACTTTGCTCAGATTTAAACAGAATACACTTTCACCGGAAGGATTAGAGAATGCCATAAAGGATTTGATGGAAAAAAGAGCCATTGACAACATGACTGAACAAGAATCAAACCTAAGATGGCAATACATCTATGCCTGCCTTAATATATTCTGTAAAAATACGATGAGTTTGAAACTTCTTGAAGAGTCTAAAGATAGTACTAGTTTCTATATTCCAGACGAAGAAGGTAAATCCGATATTATCGTCTCGCTTGTGAATCAAAAGGGAGATAAATCTGTTGGAGTAAGGTATTCCGTAAAGAACCATGTGAAAGATAAAATATTTGATGCTGCTTCCAAGAAGCTGACAGAAATAGACAAGTCATTCACGCCGATGTTAAATACTAATGGCAACGTAATCTGGATAGGCAAGCTTGGCCTTACCAATCGCTTGAAGGATACCGATGCTTTCATCAGAGAGACAAAAGAACTGATTAGGAAGGTTGTTGAAGAGCTACAAAATATTATTTAGAGAAGCTCTCGCCAATCTTTCTGGGGCTATGGACATATTTACATAGCCCCATTTAAATTTTTGTATCAAAATAAAGAATTTCCCAACATTGTTACCTTTGAAGAGGTGGCGCCGCATATAGTGAACATGTATCCCGAAGCAAAAGACTGCCTCGGATGGTTTAAGCTACATGATGATATGCTCAAACAGATGACTCCTAAACGTCATGATGATTCCAATGGTGATTATTTTTGATTACAATCCGGCTTTAGGTCAACAGATAGAAATTACGGTAGTTGCTACTGATATTTCTGTATCGGAATAATAGTCTTGAAGTCTAATCTCTCATTTTCTTGAAGGTAGTGCCCATATTTAGCATACCTTATGCCGACCTTTGCACCATCAATTATAAAGACATTGAAATATAATCGTTATGGTACAGATGGCGAATGACGAATCCATGCGCAACATCCTCGAAGAGGGAGCCTGGAAGAAGTCACTCATCAGTGGCATTAAAAATAATACATAAAATTCATAGATTATGGCACTTTGGAAAATTTCAGTTAAGAGAAGCGGCAATGCCGCTTGTAAGGACAAGAGACAACGCCTTGAAAAAGGCATGTTTGTGGAGACGAGCACCGCATCAACTACACCGCCTATCGATGTAACTCGTGAACAACCCATGCTGGCTCAATTATTCCTGAGCAAATATGGCATTGAAATAGCTCCTTACTGCATGAACCGCTCATATTTCGATTGTGAGAAGATGGGTTGATCTGAATACTCACAAGCTAAAAACTTGTAGTATCCCGCTTCATCGTGGAAAGCTTGCGAGCAAGACTTACGCCCTCTTGGTCTTCAAGTTTTGCCCACAGCTGCTTTAATGTGGCTAAGTTACAAAAGAGTGGGGAACTAAAAAAGTTCTCCACTCTTTCCCTTTGATAAAGAAATTCCTTTATCTTTGATACCATCACTAGTGTCAATTACCCATACAGACATACTGTTGGCTTGACGATATTCTGGTATTTGTCCAGCGTTATTCATGAATTTCTCAATCACCTCACACTTGCATATATGATAGCTAGGAATTTTGAATCTTTCCAGGTTGTATTTGCGCTTGTACAAAAATATACGTTGTTCTTCGCCTGTATCTGGGTCGATGTTGAATATACCTGTAGGGGCAATCTTCAGTCTGCCATTTCGTATGTCTCCAAGGGTAACATAGGAAGTGGTATCAATGGCTTTCACCTGGATAATCATGAAAACAAATGCCATTTTCTGCTGGATTCAGTCAGAAATTTCTAGTTCTGGCAAAAAAAAGATGCAGGTGTGAACAAAAAATACACACCAAAGCAATATCTTTGCAGGCGAAACGTTATCAAAACAATTAATGTAATATACAAGTATGGCATTGAATCAAACCAACAAGTTCGTGTGGATTGTGGAGACCATCAATCGGGCACATAAGATACCCTTCGAGGAACTGAACCGCCGCTGGATGGACAATGTGGATTTGAGCGGAGGCGAGGAGATGTTGAAGCGCACCTTTCACAAGTGGAAGTGGAATATCTTCGACACCTTTGGCTTGTCGATAGAATGCGAAAAGACAGCTCCTTATTCAATAAAGATAATCAATAAGTACACGTTATGAAAGATTTTGCAGCAATAGACTTTGAAACAGCTAATAATGAGCGTTCATCAGTCTGCTCCGTGGGCATCGTCATAGTTCGTGGCGGCGAGATAGTGGATAAATTCTACTCGCTCATCAAGCCCGAACCGGAGTATTACAACTATTGGTGTAGCCACTTGCATGGCTTGTGCACTGCTGATACAGAAGATGCGCCCATCTTCCCTGAAGTGTGGAAACAGATAGAGCCAAAGATAGCCGGTCTCCCTCTCGTAGCCCACAACAAGGCGTTCGACGAGAGCTGTCTGAAAGCGGTCTTCCGTATCTATCAGATGGACTATCCCGGTTATCCGTTCTACTGTACCTGTGTGGCTTCACGCCGAGTCTGGCCACAAGGTAGTCATACTCTTGATGTAATTGCAGCCCGCTGCGGTTATGATTTGTCAAACCATCATCATGCCTTGGCCGACGCAGAAGCCTGTGCAGCCATAGCACTTGAGATTCTATAAACTTCATATAAATATGGACACTATAAAATATAATCAAAAGGAACTGCCTTTAGTTCCATTCTCAGAACTGAAGGGGAAGACCTATGTTATTCCCTTTCAGCAACGAGGCTACAAGTGGACTTCATCAAATGTTGAAGAACTCTTGTGTGACCTAAGAGAGTTTATTGAGGATGCCAATCCCCAAAAATGTATCTATTGTCTCCAACCGTTGGCTATTGTTTCTGCGGGAAACAACAGATATACAGTATTAGATGGACAACAGAGACTTACTACGTTGTATCTTTTGTATAAGTACTTATATGGAGAGTCTCCATATGAGTTTGATTATGAAAGGGACATAGATGATGATATCACTATGTCAAGGACAACGTTTTTAGCAACTGTTGAGTCTATTAGCGAAGAACAAGCTTCTGCAAAAATAGATTTCTTCTATATTCATAATGCCTACAAGCACATAGGTAAGGTCTTTATGGATTGGGCTAAGCAATCGGCTAATAGTATTGAAGTAACTGCTGTCAAAACTGAACTTGCTAAACATATCAATATGTTCAAGACATTACTTGAAGGAAACGGGGGGAAGTCTCTTCATATGATATGGTACGAGGTAGTTGGTGACAAAGAAAAGCAACATGAGATTTTCTCTAACCTCAATAGCGGCAAGATACATCTTACCAATACAGAGCTTATAAAGGCTTTACTTCTCAATAGTGTTTCAGGATTACCCGCCAAGGAACAGAATGAAGCTGCAGCAATATTCGAACAAATTGAACGATACATGCAGATTGACAACTTTTGGTACATGTTTAATGCTTCTGAGTTGCGTAATGGTCAAACTCGGATGGACTTTCTGTTTAACCTCGTGGCTAATTGTAAGCAGAGCGACTATGAGATAGATGCAAGATGGTCGTTCCGTAACTACTTCTCTAAACCAGAAAAGGGATCCTTGTCTGATAAATGGAAGCAAGTAAGGCATACCTTCCTTCGCCTAAAGGATATGTATGATGACATATATTGTTATCACTACATAGGTTTCCTTACCTACAATTCCAACGATAATACGCTGAACAGTACAAAGGAATTTCTTGCCCTGAGTAGAAAATTCACTCATTCAGAATTTGTGGAAAAGTTGAAACAGGAAATAAAGTCTATTCTAAGGAAGAGACATGACAAGATCACGGACTATACTTACGATAAATCTAAAAAGAAAGATTTACGATTATTGTTTGTGATGCATAACGTGGAAACAATACTCCAGAAATATGCTTCTTTGCATGGCAACGATAAGCTACAATTGCAAAACGGTTTCGAACGTTTTCCCTTTGAACTCCTCCACAAGCAGAATTGGGATATTGAACATATAGCATCCAATACCGATGCTGATTTCAAAAATCCAGAAGACAGAGAGTCTTGGCTGGAAAGTATCAAGGCTGATTTGGGCGACAAATACCCTACCGACCTGGTGGGTGATCTTGAGTTACGTTATAACAAGACCAAGAAGAAAGATGACTTCAATGTCTTGTATAAGACTATTATGCGCAAAGTTGATGATGACATTGCAGATGTGATAAAAGAGGATGGAAAAGATGGTAAAGACAAAATGCAGGTAGGAAATATTACCTTATTGGATAGTCATACAAATCGAAGTTATCACAACGCTTTGTTTCCCAGAAAACGCAGATACGTTATTGTTGCAAATGGACTTATGGATATAGTGGATAATTACGAAAAGAACATTTCCAAACTTTATATTCCACCATGCACATTGGCTGTATTTACCAAGGCATACAACAAGGGAGCTGATTTGACCTTGAATGCCTGGACACAAAGCGATGCCGATGCATATGTCGCTGACATGGAACAGAAATTGAGTTTTTACTACAAAAATAATTGAATACAATGAATTTTATAGAATCTTTCAACAATAAGACCATTCTCATACCTCTTCTGCAGCGTGACTATGTTCAGGGCAGTGAAAAATCTGCAGTTATCAGTCCATTCCTTGATGCATTGTTAGAGAAGGATTGTGACCTGAACTATATCTATGGTTACGAAAAAGATGGATGTTTTGTCCCTGTTGATGGGCAACAGAGATTGACAACACTTTGGTTGCTCTATCTCTATCTTCATGCTTACAAAAAGCGGACAGGAGAATATAGGGTACATATGAAATTCGCATCAAGGGAGTATGCTAATGATTTCTGCGAACGTATTGCAGAACATCTGGAGGAGCTATTGCCCAAATCTTCTGCCTACAAGACGCTGGATGAAGCAATCAAGGATCAAAACTGGTTTATCCGGTCTTGGAGCAAGAATACTACAGTATGCAATATGCTCAGCACATTGAAACTTATTCACCGAAAGGTAAATGAGCACAATATTGATGTTATATGGATGCGACTCGTCGATACAGAATCTCCAAGCATCACTTTCGCTTTCCTGCAAATGGATGAGAGTTATGGACTTGATGATGACGTTTATATAAAGATGAATGGACGTGGCCGTAAACTGTCTGCCTTTGAAAATCTGAAATCATGGATGGATAGTAAGGTTTCCAATCGTCCGTATGCCCAGGAATGGAGAACAGAAATGGACAACACTTGGACAGATATGTTCTGGCAGAATCGCAACTTGGAGCAAGAACATCCAGAGGAAATTGATGACGAGCAATTGTTCTTCTTCTATAATTTGCTTATTTTGTATCATATAAAAACTGGTGAATTGCTCCAAACTGTCACCAACATGAAAGTAGATAATCCTTATCTGTTTGAGGAAATGCAAGATTTCTTTGAGATAGAAGCAAAGGCTGGAGACCAAGCCATTACAGATAAGATTATAGACAGGCTACAGAAAGCTGGCAACATCCCTTTGTTATGGATAGACAGGCTGTGCCTCATGCCGGATGCCTTCTTTGATTTTGCAATCAATAGCATTCGTAAAATAGTAGAACTCTCAAAGACATTCAATTCTTCAGACTTATATATTGGAGAAGAGAAGGCTAGCAACACTACCAAGACTTATAGTATAAGTATGTGTGAAGGGTCTTTTGGCAGAACCTTACCTCTTTTCTATGCGCTATTGTCTTATAAACAAGGTGGAACAATTCTCTATGACTGGATGCGCGTGATGAGGAATCTCATACTGAATACTTCCGTTGACAGAGAAAACCTACTATCTTTGATGCTAGCAATGGATGACTTTGGTACTCATTGCAGCAAAGAGAATATCTATTTACTTCTGGGGAAATCTGAGTCTATGGATATGCTGAAAGGATTTAATTCCCGACAGATCAGTGAAGAAATATTGAAAGCAAGTCAGTTGAATTATTACAATTCAATGACAATGTTGGAAAACGGCCGCTTCTTCAGTGGTCGTATAGGAGTGCTTTTCAATATGCTTACTCTCAATCCGTCTGATATTCAAAGCTTTTTGGACAAAGACAATGTAGAGGCATATACAAGAGTTTTGCTTGCAATATTTGATGGTAAGGAAGGTGGTTGCACAGTGCAGTTTGATGACAAAGATCACTTGCTGCGTAGAGCACTGATGACATTCAGACCGTATTATTTCGGTATGGGAAAGAATGGTCATTGGTGTTTTTGTCAAGGACTTGACGAGTGGAGGGAATACGTAAATACTACGGAAGAATGCCGTAATGCACTTTATGGTCTTTTGAAGGAAGTATTGGTTCCTGCCCAAAAGTCAGGTCAAGATTTAAAACAAGCCATTTCTGACCATGTGGAATCTATTTCATGCAAATATGAACGACTTCTCTTGTCGCCTGATGAAAATTCATACCGTTATCATTTCATTCACCATCCAGGTGTTTGGGATTATATGAGAACCAAGCGATGCATGTGGACAGATAACAATTATGACATAGAACTCAAGACGAGCAACGGAAACAATAGTGATCGTATGGAGCTGAGAACGTATGCTCTGTTTCTTGACTACAGTCATAACGATAACTTCAAGTGTGATTGTACTGACTGGAAGGTGGGTATATGGCCCAAGGGCAGATCGTGTATGTACTTTGAACGTGATTGCACTTTTGAACAGAAGAAATATAAAGTCGCCATTGATGTCTATTTCTTTGACCAACAAGTACAACGCAAATGCGAAGATAACTATGCCTTCGACCTATTCATCAGGTCCCAGCATCCTGATGCTTTATCAGAAGAAGAATGGTTGGCTTTTGTAGAAGAAGACTACCAGGCTAATATGGGATTGTTCGGTAAGCTTCTTCCTGAACTTATGAATATTCTCGAACGCAAATCAGATGGACGACTTCGTAGTAAGTCGATCTATTCCAGAAACGCGATTAAAGAGATTCTGAAGCAGACAATGCAGGGTATAAACCATTCCTTAGAAAGCAATGAAGATGAAGGCTGAGATTCTTAACGGATAAAGGATTCGGTAATTTTTCTGAGGGTGTGTCATGAACTTATGGCACACCCTCATGTTTGTGGAGACGAGCACCGCATCAACTACACCGCCTATCGGTGTAACTCGTGAACAACCCATGCTTGCTCAACTATTCCTGAGCAAATATGGTATTTTTACAGATAAAATTATGCTTCTCTAAGATTTGTTAAAAACTTATAACAAAATATACAACCTATTGATATTTTCCGTATCTTTACAGAGTTAAATAGATGTCGAACCTTTAAAATTGTAACATCATGAAAATAGGTATTCCAAAAGAGATTAAGAATAATGAGAACCGTGTTGGAATGACACCAGCAGGAGTAGCTGAATTCATTAGACATGGTCATGAAGTGATGGTTCAGCATACAGCTGGTGTAAACAGTGGGTTTGCTGATGAAGCGTATGAAAAGGTTGGGGCTAAAATCTTACCCGACATCCAGAGTGTATATCGTGAGGCGGAAATGATTGTAAAGGTGAAAGAACCTATCGCCGAGGAATATCCACTTATCCATCAAGACCAGCTTGTCTTCACTTATTTCCATTTTGCCTGTGATAAGGAACTTACAGATGCCATGATCAAGAGTGGAGCTGTCTGCCTGGCTTACGAGACTGTAGAAACAGATAACCACCTTCTGCCTTTGCTCATTCCGATGAGTGAAGTGGCTGGAAGAATGGCCATTGTTAACGGTGCTTTTTACCTGCAGAAAACAAAGGGAGGAAAAGGGAAACTGATGAGCGGTGTGCCTGGTGTGAACCGCGTCAAGGTTTTGGTATTGGGTGGCGGAACCGTAGGAGAAGCTGCAGCAAGAATGGCTGCAGGAATGGGAGCTGATGTATGGATTACAGATATCAGTTTGCCTCGTCTTCGTCAGTTAGAGATGGAGCTGCCTATCAATGTACACACGCTTTATTCCAACGAGCATAATATTCGTAGAGAATTGACAGATGTGGATATCGTTGTGGGTAGTGTGCTCGTACCAGGTGATAAGGCGCCTCATCTTATCACGAAAGATATGTTGAAATTGATGGAGCCAGGAACTGTACTTGTTGATGTAGCTATCGATCAGGGTGGCTGTTTTGAGACATCGCATCCAACCACACATTCCAATCCGATATATATGGTAGATGGAATTGTGCATTATGCTGTAGCCAATATACCAGGTGCTGTGCCAAATACCTCTACTATAGCCTTGACCAATGCTACGCTGAAATATGCACTGGCGCTTGCTGACAAGGGTTGGCGAAAGGCATGCAAGGAGGATAAAGCCCTGTATAGAGGTTTGAACATCGTAAATGGAAAGGTGGTATTCAAGGCTGTAGCAGATGTCTTCGGACTGGACTATGAAGAAATGAAACTCTAAGTAGGGGAAGGGAGGATTCCATAACACAAAAGCTATGGAATCCTCCCTTATATATGCATTGTGATTTTGACCTATCTGTCTTGAATCATCATCAACTACTTGTAGTTTTCATCATCGTAAGTGATGATGTCCAGATCTTCTGCTATTTTCTTCAGCCCATTTTTGATTCTGCCGCCCAGTGTCCATGACTTCGGCTTATTGACAGGCGTTTCAACAGGAACTTCTCTTGAATCTTCGGTAGTAGAAGGATTGTCTTCCACCCAAACCTTAGCTGGCTCTTCTCCAGACTCATTTCCAGACTCATTTCCAGACACTTCTTCTTGATGGGCAATAGCAGCTTCCTTCTCTGTAGCATCCGGATTGATGTTATCTATAGATTCTGCTTCTTGCTTTTGCCCAGTTTTATTGGAAAGCGTCTGGAAGTTGTCTCTAATAGGATGATAGAGCTTGTCAATGATTCTCTGATAGTCTTCCTCATCCTTCGATACAGAAGAACTTTCAGGAATATCCTCGGCCAACTCATTGTTCAGACCAGTAGCCAAAATGGTGACTTTGGCATCCTCGTCCAAACTGTCATCATCAGAAAGACCCCAAATCACCTTGATGTCAGGGTTCAGTTCATCAAAGAAGGCATCAATTTCTCTCATCTCCCTCACAAAGATAGGGTGCTTGCTGGAAGTGTAGATATTGAAAAGGATACGCTGGGCATTACTGATATCGCTGCCATAGAGCAGAGGAGAGTCTAACGCATTCTTGATGGCACTCTGAACCCTTCCCTCACCACTGGCTCTACCCATGGCCATGATAGCACCGCCACCGCTCTTGATGGTAGTCTCGATGTCACGGAAGTCAAGATTGATGGTTCCCTCTACGGTGATGAGTTCCGAAATACTCTTCGTAGCATCGCTCAGCACCTTGTCTGCCAGTTTGAAGGCGTCCTTTACGGTAATCTCGGAGTCGGCATAAACATCGCAGAGACGCTCGTTGTTGACGATAAGCAAGGCATCCACGTTCTTGCGCATTTCTTCTACACCCTGTAGAGCCTTGACGATTTTCTTTCGCTTCTCGAAGTAGAAAGGTATGGTGATGATGCCAACGGTAAGGATGCCCATCCCTTTGGCAATACCGGCAATGACAGGTGCGGCACCCGTACCCGTTCCACCACCCATTCCGGCAGTAACAAAAACCATCTTGGTTCCGTCGTCCAGCAGTTTCTTGATGTCTTCCTGGGTATTCTGAGCCTCACTTCTACCCACTTCGGGATTGGCACCTGCACCCAAACCACTCTTTCCGAGCATGATTTTTACCGGCACAGGCGACTTGGATAGTGATTGACTATCCGTATTGCAGACGGCGAAACTCACGTTCACGATCCCCTCTGCATACATATTCTTAACGGCATTGCATCCGCCACCACCCACACCAATCACCTTGATGATGTTCTTGGTAGTGTCTTCTGTCTGTCCGAAATCTATAGGAGTCCAATCTTCTTTCATCATTTCTAAATTTCAATTTGGGCACAAAGATACATATAAAGAATCAGATTCCCGATAAAAAATCAAACGCAAGCCTTGCAAAAGAAGATTTTTTCTTGATGAGAAACGATTTTTCTCATTCTTTTTGTACTTTTGCAACCAGTATGCAAGAAGAAACAATAAATATGACCCCAGAGGAGAAGGCCGCTCAGGTAAAGACGCTTTCCACCCAGCTTTTAGCAGAAGGAAGAACCGACCTACTGTTAAAAGCCATCAGTGTGCCCGTATTGGAACAGCTCCGTATCGAGGCAGCAAGGGCAACCCTCAGTCCTCTGGTCATCACGGAAGATTACCGTTTCTTGCTCCCTGACTATGGAAACAGGGAAGTGCAGCTCAGTCCCATCCACAAGGCCCTCTATCTGCTCTTCCTGAATCACCCGGAAGGAATAGAGTTCAAGAACCTGGTGGATCATCGTGAGGAACTGTTTGCCCTCTACCGGAAAGTTGGCAACAGAATCGACCCCGATAAAATCACAGAAACAGTGAATCGCCTGACGAACCCTCTTGACAATGCCATCAACGAGAAGTGTTCGCGCATCAAGGCAGCTTTCTCTGACCTGATGGACGAATACCAGGCAGACTATTATATCATCAATAGCCATGTGAAACGCCACCAAGGCTCTTCCATGAAGCTCTGGTTCGAGAGACTGAAGATCATCAATCTTCCGAGGGAACTTGTAATCTACCAAAGTTGATGTTTTACCCCACATTGCAGCTACTCGTTATGTAACTCCCTGATTTCCAATATCCGGATTTCTTGAAGTCTGATTTGGGTGTAGCATGGATTTTCTTTTCCCAAGCGGCTTGGTGTTCATGTAGAGCAAATCATAGATGAGGATGCGTCATGGACTTATGACACACCCTCTTTTCTTGGCACTGATATATAAACGGACAAAAACATCCATGTGAATCGTTCTACTTTTCACATGGATGTTTCCATCTGTCGGTATTATATACCTTCTATATATTATAGATAAGGTATGGCAAACTTCACCAGACAATATCCACCTCCGATGAGCCAGCAATACAGAATGGCAGCCAAGAGGAAAGGCTTAATGCCAGCTTTCTTGAATTTGTCAAAGCTTGTTTCGGCTCCCA
>ERZ773186.669-NODE-669-length-31587-cov-7.389446_pt1 | contig 31587 bp, 30 predicted proteins | sample MGYA00581000_ERZ773186 | MGnify/ENA primary metagenome ERZ773186 (study PRJEB29015, sample SAMEA2737752) | human gut metagenome | biome: human gut; feature: human-associated habitat; material: faeces | place: China | collected 2012 ...
GTGGCTGCGGCCGGTCTATGATGCGCTGCATGAGCAGCTTTGCAGGGAGCCGGTGCTGCACGCGGACGAGACGACCTTGCAGGTGCTGAAAGAGCCGGGACGTTCCTCCACCAGCAAGTCCTACATGTGGCTGTACCGTACCAGCGGCTGCGCGAAACAGGCGGTTGTGCTGTATGAGTACCAGCCCACCCGAAAAGCGGAGCATGCGGAGGCCTTCCTGCAAGGCTTCTCAGGATGGCTGCACGCAGACGGATACCAGGGATACCACAGACTGCCGGGGAACATCCGTGTGGTGGGCTGCTGGGCACATGCAAGGCGGAAATTTGATGAGGCTTTGCAAACGCTGCCCAAGGAGATGCAAAAGGACTCCCCGGCAGCGATTGGCGAATGCTATTGCTCCCGGCTTTTCAAGCTGGAGCAGGCGTTTGCAGAGCTGACGCCGGAGGAACGATATGAAAAGCGGCTGGAGCAGGAGAAACCTGTTTTAGACGCGTTGTTGTCATGGGCAAATGAGATGCAGGCGAAAACAGCGCCGAAATCCGCGTTGGGCAGGGCCATTCACTATCTGTTGGAGCAGTGGCCGTACCTGACGAGGTATCTGGAGGATGGCCGTCTGGAGCTGAGCAACAACCGTGCCGAGCGCAGCATTAAGCCCTTTGTGATGGGCAGGAAGAACTGGCTGTTTGCCAATACGCCGGGCGGCGCGCAGGCCAGCGCCGTGATCTACAGCCTGATTGAAACGGCGAAGGAGAATGGCCTTGATCCGTACCGTTATCTGCTGTGGGTTCTGCAAAACGCGCCGCAACTGAGCGAAACTGATGAAACATGGGCTGAAAAGCTGCTTCCCGCGAGAGCCCCGAAAGAATGCTATATGCCTCATAAATAAAAGGCCGCCATCTCGGTGAGCAGCAGCTCACTTTGAGATGGCGGTCACTATTTTTGATGTGTGCAAATTAGGGCCGATCACTGTGCAGTGCATCGTGTATCCGTTCGACCAACGCCCTTGCCGTAAAAGGCTTCGGGAGCACAAAGCTTGCGCCCAAACGGTATGCCTCCTCTATGACCCTGTGTGTCGGCAGAGCCGTCATAAAAATCGTCGAGATTTTGTACCCGTCCTCGCGCAGATGCTGCATAACGTGAAAGCCGCCCTTGTGCGGCAGCAGAAAATCCAGCAGAAGAACGTGAGGTCGGTGCCGGTGGAGCGCCTTGGTTGTCTCGTCCTCATCCTTTGCGTGAAATACATGGAAGTTTCCGCGCTCACGCAGGGAATCCGCCAGGAGCATGCTGAGGGCTTCATTACTGTCTGAGAGTAAAATCTTCTTACGGTGCGGCATTTTTATCCGCCTCCCCCTTAAAAATTTGATTTTACACACTCACCTTGTATAAAATAGTCCCGTCAGCTTATTTTTTCAATCCGCTGCGCAGCATTTTAACGGTTTTTTTACTTGGCAGGATTTGAGCTTCCGCAAAAGAAAGAGGGATGCCTGAGAAACTTGCCAGGAGTGTTGTTGTAACACCTTGCTGCCGGCACCATTCGCTTACGGAGAGACCGCTGCTGCGGCATTCCTGTATAGCTATGTTTCATTCCTGCTTCTTGGCTTCGTGTTTCAGTTCATTGCTCGACATTCGAAAGACCAACGATATACGTCGGAATTCAAGAAGCTGGTCGTGGAAACCATGATGAAAGAAAAGCTGAGCTACAGTGAAGCGGCAAGGCAGTTTGAAATCAATGACCACAAACGAGTTGCCGCATGGGAGCGAATCTATCTGGAGGAAGGCCCAGAAGGCTTTGTCATCGAGCGACGCGGCCGCGGCAGCAAGAGCCATCCGCCAAAGCAGTTGTCGAAAGAAGTAGAAGAGGACCTGTTGGCGGAGGTTCAGAGACTTCACGCGGAGAATGAATACTTAAAAAACTTGCAAGCCTTGGTTTTGGAAGACGAGCGACGCCAGCACAAAAAACGATGGTAGTTCAGAAACTAAAACAACTCCATCCAAGCCAAACTATCCGTTCAGCTCATCTGTAACGAACTTCTTTGATCCGTTGTATACGATCAAATTTGAGATAGCAACACACGAGAATAAATAGGAAATCGGCGGCACAGCACAGAGTCTTGCAAACTGAGAAACGGATTGTTGAGTGCACATCGGAAAGCAGAAATCGTTTATCGTTCTCTATTTGCCCCTGAATGGCATAGTGGCGAGAAGTTTCACAAAAAACTTCTCGCCACTATTGTCTTATATGTGTCCTTACACGGTTAGATTCTATGATCATGCGGTACAAAACCGCTGCTCCTATTCCAGAGCTTATCAGACTTTACGAACAGCGCCTTTTGCAGTGCGAGCAGTCTCCGCAGCAGCCGCTACCTGATCTGGCCTTTTTTCGCCAGTGCAGGATAGCTGTGATAGCTGCAGCTGCGATGAGGACAAGAAGGGCCCAATCTAACAGATGCATCACAGGATCCCCACCAAGGTATAGACAGCAAGAGCCACGATCCATGCCACGCAGCACTGCATCATCACGACCCCAACTGTCTTCAGCGCTGAGCCGAATTCTCGTCGAATCGTGGCTACCGCCGCGATGCAGGGAGTATACAGCAGCGTGAACACCAGAAAGCTGATAACGGAACGACCGGTAAACATCGTAGAAAGTGCAGCCCCGCCTAACAGGATCTGCAGCGTACTGACCACAGATTCCTTTGCGATAAAACCGGAAATAAGGGAGGTTGCGCAGCGCCAATCCGCAAAGCCCAACGGTGCGAACACCGGCGCGATCCATCGACCAATGAGAGCCAAAAGGCTATCGGCACTGTCGGCAACTACATTCAGCCTGGTATCAAAACTCTGGAGGAACCAGATCACAATGGTAGCAAGAAAAATCACAGTAAACGCCCGCTGCAAAAAGTCCTCGGCCTTTTCCCAAAGCAGCAGCGCAACGCTCTTGAGGCTCGGAAGCCGATAATTGGGCAACTCCATAACGAAAGGCACGGGCTTTCCGCGGAACACGGTTTGGTTCATGATGAGGGCCGCAGCAATTCCAATCAGAATGCCCAGCAGATACAGTAGGATCATTATGAGCGCGCGGTGCGTTGGAAAGAACACTGCGGTAAAAAATGCATAAATTGATATTTTTGCCGAGCAGCTCATATAAGGCGTGAGCAGGATCGTCATCTTGCGGTCACGGTCACTCGACACCGTGCGCGTTGCCATAATTGCCGGCACAGAACAGCCGAAGCCGATGAGCATAGGGACGATGCTGCGGCCGGACAAACCGATCTTTCGCAGAGGCTTGTCCATTACAAAGGCGACGCGGGCCATGTAGCCGGTATCTTCCAAGATAGAGAGGAAGAAAAAAAGCGTCACAATGATGGGCAGGAACACCAGCACACTGCCAACACCGGAAAAAATGCCGTCAATAATCAAGCTGTGTACCACAGGATTGATCTCATAGGCAGTCAAAGCTTGGTCTACAAGAAAGGTAAGGCCATCGATCCCGCCTTGCAGCCAGTCGGACAGACGCTGACCAATAACATTGAAGGTGAGATAGAAAATCAGCAGCATGACAAGCAGAAACGTCGGAATGGCTGTGTAGCGACCGGTGAGAATTCTGTCGATCTTCATGGAGCGGGCGTGCTCCCGACTTTCATGGCATTTCACCACAGATGATGCCACCACGCCTTCAATGAAGGTGTAGCGCATATCAGCAAGCGCCGCGTTGCGATCAAGTCCTGCCTCACTCTCCATCTGCACGATGCAATGCTCAAGCAACTCGCGCTCGTTTTGATCAAGTGCCAGACGGTCGGCAAGGTCATCGCCGCCTTCAATCAGCTTTGCTGCGCAGAAGCGAGCCGGCACACCGATGCGGTCGGCGTGATCGGCAATCAGATGCGTAACGGCGTGGATGCAGCGGTGAACGGCGGAATCATCCGCGCAGAAATCTGTCACCTTTGGCAGAGTTCTGCTCCGAGCCACAGCGATCGCCTGATTCACCAGCTCGCTCACGCCCTCACCCTTTGCGGCCGCGATCGGTACGACAGGGATGCCGAGCGAGGCGCTCATCTTCTGCACGTCGATGGAACCGCCGTTGGAACGCACTTCATCCATCATGTTCAGCGCCAGCACCATAGGTATCCGCAACTCAAGCAGCTGAAGTGTCAGGTACAGATTCCGCTCAATGTTGGTGGCATCCACAATGTTGATGATGCCGTCCGGCTTTTGGTTGAGGATAAAGTCACGGGAGACGATCTCCTCCTGTGTGTAGGGCCGCAAGGAGTAGATGCCGGGCAGATCCACCACGGAGCAGCCTTTTTCATCTATGATCTCTCCCATCTTCTGGTCTACCGTGACACCGGGAAAGTTGCCGACATGCTGATTGGATCCGGTGAGGGCGTTGAAGAGAGTCGTTTTCCCGCAGTTCTGATTTCCAACGAGTGCAAAGATCATTTCGGCTCGTCCTCCACTTCGATTTTTTGAGCCTCCTCTACGCGCAGCGTTAGCTCGTAGCCGCGCACGCGGATCTCGATAGGATCACCCATCGGCGCGACCTTCTGTAGTGTCACGCGGGTGTGCGGGATCAAGCCCATATCCAGCAGGCGGCAGCGCAAGGCTCCATCTCCGCCAACAGTGGTGATCACGGCAGAATTCCCCACTTTTAATTGATTCAATGTCATTTGCTTTCCTCTTTTTTGCCCAGTTTTAATTTCATGGTAGCATTCCTGCTGCGGACTGTCAATACAGCCGAACCGGCATAATTCAAAGTGTGTAATAGAAAATTTGGCCTTGTGCTGCAGAAAATGTTGAAAAGGTTCCTGCGGCAAGAAAATGTCTTACAACTCTTTCGCAGTTTTAATCGATCCGCAGCAATTCGTCATCGTCGGAGCATCCGAAGCGGTTAACATCGGAGTCAGGGAAAGACTGGTAAATGTGTACGTTCGAACGCGGAAAGCATTCTTGCAGAAAATCGCGGACCGGGAAAAAATCATGGAATCCGCTGAAGTGCTTTTTGCCGTCTTCAAAGGAGACCGAGTTCACGACAAAATGCAGATGACAGTGCGCAGAGTCCATGTGCAGGGCATATACGACTTGGTGCCCAGGGAAAAGATGGCAGATATCGTAACCTAAGGCAAGCATATCGTCTGCACTTAGACGGTAGGCCTCCGTCGTCGAAAAGGATACAATAAAATGAAGCAGCAGCCGACCATCGATATTCTGATAAGCGCTTTTAACAAGCATAAACTCACGGAACGCATAGACTGGATCGACGGCATATCCGCCTATCATTCCGGAGCGGCACACATAGTCAAGAACGCGGTGCAAAGCTGCTGCGTCTGGATACTGATTGCGGATCAAGATAACGTCTGGCGCAGCCGGTTCATCTCCTCTTTGATCATTACGTTCGTCCTCTGAGAGGCGGACGGACAGAATGCGATTTTTCATTGAAATCCTTCTTTCTTGTTGCTCGTGGCAAGGAGCGCAAATTGTATGACGCCCCTTTATTCGGATGTTTGTAGCGTGATAAAAAATTGGTGCAGACTATGAAAGAGCCCGATGAAGCGCACGCAATTGTGCAGCCCCATCAGGCCTTCCAAATGATGTTGACATGGTTGCCGTCGAGTTCGATCCGCTCGATGAATTCGGCGGCGATCAATTTTTTCTCGTCAAAAGCAGAGCGGGAAAAATCCAACCGCCGGATCTGAGACGCGGAATGCGGGGCGGTATGTAAGAGCTGTTCCCGCTCGGCGTGCAGTTTTTCAATCGTTTTTGAGATATACACGACCGCCACATCGCTGCTCTCGGCGAGAGCGTTCACCAGACGATCGATTTTCTGCTCGATTTCCAAAACAGCTTCTGCCTGTGCGCGTTCTTCGCCTACTGTGGGAAGCTCGGCGGGACAGGCATCGAGAATGTGCTGGAGCTCATTGGCAATATGGGCCTCCAGCTCTCTAAGGTCTACATCAATCGATTCATCACAGTTGCCGAAGTTGGACCGACCGGAGCAGACCAGCTTACAGCGTTGCTCTGATTTTATGTAGTTGACCTTGACGGCATAGCCGCATTTGCTGCATTTTAAGAGGCCAGTCAACCAGGAGTATTTTCCCGCGTTGGCGCGTGGAAGCTGCATCTGTCCGGAGAGCTTGTCCTGCGCACGCAGCCAGAGGGAAGACGGAATGATTCCCTCATGCGTGGACAGGCTGAGCATCTGCTCATCCTTTTTCGTGTACTTGCCGCGGCTGCGGTCGCGCTTCCCAATCAGAAGACAGCCATGGACGCCGTCAAAAACTTCGGGCATCTGGCGGATCTGGATGCCCTGCGCAAGGTAATAGCAGTAGACCGCTTCGTCAGCCTGCGCGTAGACGGGGTTCCGCAGAATACGGGACAGAGTCACGTTATCCCACGCCTCGCGCTTGGGGCCGTGAATGCCCTGCTCAGTCAGAGCTTTGGCAAGGGCGCGCAGCGATGTTTCAGACCGGACATATTCTTCAAAAATGCGGAGAACAGTCTTTGCGTTTTCATCGGCTATCAGAGATGAGACCTTGCGCCCGTCAAGCTCAGCTTTGGAAAGCGCATACCCGTACGGTGCGGGCCCACCCGGCCATGCACCGAGGGAAACGCGGTGATGGTAGTTGTCGCGCACACGCTCCGCGGTCGTTTCACGCTCAAGCTGGGCAAAGGTCATCACAATGTTGAGCATGGCCCGTCCCATCGGCGAAGAAGTGTCAAACTGCTCGTTGACGGACAGAAATTCGACATCGTTTTTACGCAGAAGCTCCCAAATCTGGCTGAAATCCGCGAGGGAGCGGCTGAAGCGGTCCAGCCGGTACACGACGATTTTTTTGACGCGGCCCGCCTCCACCGCCTCCATGAGCTCGCCGAAAGCAGGCCGCTTGGTGTTTTTGCCGGAAAAGCCCTTGTCCGAAAAAACAAGGGCATCGTCCACAGTAAACTTCCGGCACAGTTCGATCTGCCCTTCAATCGAAAGGCTGCCCTTTTTATCGATGGACTGACGCGCATAAATGGCATCCATCGGCCTCACCTCTGCGCGCGGGCAGCCAGCAGCAGAAGGCAGCGGCGGCAGATCGCCGCCTGACGCGCAGAGCGCTCTATAGGGTCAACGGTTGAATAAGTGTTTTTGATAATCATAAGGGTTTCCTCCTTCGAGAATGTATGAGCCAGGACCGGAAGTTATTCCGGACGGCTTTACCACCCTGTTGAAGGCTGTGTAAAAATGTATTATTATTTTTAGCAAATCTTGAAACCCTTGAAAATCCTGGAAAATCCAGACGACGCATGGCTTCCGCTGCGCTGATGGTACCCGCACGCCAGAGTTTTTCCACCGCATCAAAATTGCTTCGCTCAATCGACTTGCGACCGGTGTATTTCCCTTGTGCTTTGGCGATGGCGATGCCTTCGCGCTGACGCTGCAAAATATACTCGCGCTCTAATTCTGCAACAGCGCCGAAAACGGTCAGCATAAATTTTTCCGTTGGTGTCGTGGTATCGATTGCCTCTTTTCTGCTGACGAACTCCACGCCTTTTTCGGTTAGCTTTTCTATCAGCACCAGCAGGTCTCGTGTGTTGCGGGCAAAGCGGCTGATGGATTCGACAATGACGGTGTCGCCCTTGCGTACGTAGTCCATCATCTTTTTCAGCTCCGGACGGTCAGTGTTCTTACCGCTCAAGCGGTCGATGTAGACCTCATCAACACTGAGCTCCTGCATCAACACCTCCTGCCGCATGGTATTTTGCTCCTGTGTGCTGACGCGAATATATCCGATTTTCACAAAATCACCGCCTTTTAATCAATCTGAAACTAATATGTCCCAATGAAGCTGCCAAACAATTTGGCGCGTGCCAAAATACGGAAAGCAGCTGCATTGGGACACTTTTTTACTGTTTTTATAGGGTACACCCTATTCCAACAACGCCTTGAAGCGAGTGATCAAGGCTCCGAGAATGTATTTTCTGGACACAGGGCTCTGCGCGCATCTTACCAGATGGACCAGTGCAGAAACGTTAGAGCGGGGAGCGATGGACGGCGCGTTCTTTGAAACATGGGTGGTATCTGAGATCTACAAGAGCTACCTCAGTCAGGGAAAATCCCAGCCGCCGCTGTATTTCTACCGCGACAGCAATAAGAAGGAGATCGACCTTATCATTTATCAGGATGGTGTCATTTCGCCGATAGAGATCAAAAAATTCTGCGCCAAAGGATGCCGCAAAGAATTTCAGCGTGCTGAGTCCTATTGAGAAAGAGCCGGATGCTGACAGCATCTCGGCTGGAGCAGCGCATCTGAAAACGAAGATCGGAACCGGCGCAGTGGTCTGCATGCCGCCGGATCTGATCCCGGTCGATCCGAAAAACTGGTATGTTCCTGCTTGGCTGATTTGAGCAAAATGCAGTCCTGATTATGTAAAAAAGTGCTGCCGCAGTTCTGCGGCAGCACTTCCTGCTGTGTGTCTGGTGAACACACTTTACTAATATGGAATTGATTCTGGGCATGTTCAGCGGTGGGCTATGAATAGGCGGAAAGAAGACAGTCAGCGGAGGCCATGAAGCGAGGCACGACAGGAGCTTCCAAGTGCTGCCAGTGTGGATTCCCTTGACTGGAAGGGCATCTCGGCGGGTGAGATCACGAAACGTGTGACGGGCAAGGTGCAGAGCGGGTCGATCGTGTTGTTCCACAATGCGGGCGAGCATACGCCCGAGGCGCTGCCGGATATCCTCGACTACCTGCTCGCCGAGGGGTATAAGATCGTACCGATTTCGAAGATCTTGCTCACCTGTGACTATACCATCGACCACGAAGGCCGGCAGTGCCCGGCAGTGCAGTGAGCGTCCGATACCGCACTTGCTTGACCGTGTGTAAAGACGCGAAAAGGGGAGCCCTCTATCACAAGAGAACTCCCCTTTATGATTTCTTCCGTGCATTGCGGGGTGATTTTTTACGCGCCGATGATGATCGGCACCAGCGCTGCGGAGGTGATGCACATCAGCATGCCGGTACAGAACGAGTAGGCGACCGTTTCCGAGTTGCACACCTGCTCGACGATCGGCAGGCACACGTCAGTCGAGGCGGTGCCAGGGATGGTGATGGCCTCGATATAGCCGATCTTGCCCGCGATGACGGGCAGCAGAATGATACCGAGCATCTCGCGCAGCACATTGTGCAGAAACGAGACCGCGCTCGCCATCGTGTGCCCCGCGCTTGCGATGACGCTCGGGGCCATCGTGTACCAGCCGAAGCCTGCGCTGATGGCCAGTCCCTCGCGCAGCGTCATGGGTGAGAGCGCGGCATAGACCGCGCCGCCGAGCAACGTGCCGAGCACGGCGAAGATGGGGACTAAAATGACGCCGAGCCCCGCGTTGCGCAGAATGCGGGCAATGCTGCCGTCCAGCCCCATGGAAAAGCCGATGAGCCCCAGCATGATACACAGACCGACTACAAGATAGTCGCCCGAGCGGGACTGAAAGGCGGGTAGGTCGGTGCACACGCGGCGGATGACAAGATCACCGAGCAGCATCCCGACAACGACCATCAGCAGGATGATAAAAGACATTTTCGCGCCCGAGACGTCGGCCTTTTCGTGCACAGCCTCCGCTTCGTTGACGACTGCACCGGCGGGGTGGGTGTGGCGGTCGATGTGCAGCAGCTTTCGCACGGCGAACGCGCCGAGCATGCTGCCCGCAGCAGTCAGCACCGTGACAAAAAGCGCCTGAATGCCGATGCTGCCGAGGCTCGACGTGACCTCCTCGTCTGCGCCCATGCGCAGGCCCATCAAAAGCACCAGCGCATAAACGGGAAGCGACATGAGCTTGTCCACAAATTTGAATTTTTCTGCGTACTTTCGCAGGCGCGAGGCCAGGAGGTAGCAGGCGATCATAATGGACCAGTAGAGAGCGAGCAGAGCCATAAAGTGTCGTCATCCTTTCGCCGCGGTGCGGCTAAAATTGAATGAGGGCGGCGCGTGATCCGCGCCGCCCTCTGCTGCTTTGGTAGAATTGGGGAATATCAGGCGAGGGTGTTGACCCAGGCGGAGTATTTGACAAGGTTCGCGTCGCGCTCTTGCGCATCCGCGCCCTTGGTGAGGATGTAGACCTTGATCTTCGGCTCGGTGCCGCTCGGGCGCACGACGATGTGCGTGCCGTCGCAGAGCTCGAAGCGCAGCACGTTCGAACCCGAGAGCGCGATCTTCGTGACCTCGCCGCTTGCGGCGTCGCGCGCGGTGCCATCCGAATAATCCTTGTACGTCGCGACCTTGACGCCCGCGATCTCGCTCGGCGGCGTCTCGCGCAGGGACTTCATAAGAGCGGCCATCTTCTCCGCACCATCTAAGCCCGGCATGACGAGGTTGTGCGTCTTTTCACCGTACCAGCCGTACTTTTCAAAGAGCGCGTTGAGCGCGTCGAAGAGCGTCATGCCCTGGGAGTAGTACCACGCGGCCATTTCGGTGAGCAGCAGCGAGGCCGTGACTGCGTCCTTGTCGCGCACGTAGTGGCCGATCATGTAGCCGTAGCTCTCCTCGTAGGAGAAGATGACGGTGTTTTTGCCCGCGCCCTCAAGCTCATTCATCTTCTCGGCCATGAACTTAAAGCCCGTGAACGTGTCGTAGCAGTCGAGGCCGTTCGCCTCCGCCACGGCGCGCGCCATCTCGGTCGTGACGATAGTCTTGAGCGCGGCGGCATTCGCGGGCAGCTTGCCCGCGCGCTTCATCGCACCGATCAGATAGTCGAGCAGCAGCACGCCCGTCTGGTTGCCGGTGACAGGCTCGAACTCGCCCTGCTTGTTGCGCACCATGATGCCGACGCGGTCGCTGTCGGGGTCGGTGCCGAGGATGAAGTCGACGTCGTTCTTCTTGGCGAGATCAATGGCGAGGTAGAAGCCCTCGGGATTCTCGGGGTTCGGGGACACGACGGTCGGGAAATTGCCGTCGATGACCATCTGCTCGGGCACGCATAAAAGGTGCTTGATGCCAAGACGCGTCAGCGCCTCGGGCACGAGCTTGTGACCGCAGCCATGGAAGGGCGTGTAGACGAGCTTGAAGTCGTCGGCGACCTTTTTGACGGTCTCATAGTCGTTGACCATGCTCATGACATTTGCCATGAAGCGCTTGTCACAGCCCTCACCGAGCATCGTGATGAGGCCTTTGTTGACGGCTTCGTCAAAGTCCATCGACGTGACGCCGGTGAAGATGTCGATGTGCTCAAGCTCCCTGGCGATCGCGGCGGCGTGCTGGGGCGGCAGCTGCGCGCCATCCGACCAGTAGACCTTGTAGCCGTTGTACTCCTTGGGATTGTGCGACGCGGTGACGTTGATGCCCGCCTCGCAGCCGTATTCGCGCACGGCGAACGAGAGTTCAGGCGTCGGGCGCAGGGACTCAAAGAGCTTGACGGTGATGCCGTTGCCCGCCATGACGCAGGCCGCGGCGCGCGCAAACTCCATCGAGTGGTTGCGGCAGTCCATGCAGATGGCGACGCCCTTTTTCATGGCCTCTTCGCCCTCAGCGCGGATGACGTTGGCAAAGCCCTGCGTCGCCCAGCGGATGACGTGGCGGTTCATGTTGTGAAGGCCAACGTACATCGTGCCGCGAAGGCCGGCCGTGCCGAATTCGAGCGGACCGTAGAAGCGGTTTTCAATCTCCTTTTCGTCGTTTGCGATGGCCTTGAGCTCGTTTCTCTCGTCCTCGCTCAGCGCGGGGGAGGCGAGCCACTTTTCATATTCCTGACGGTAATTCATTGCATGTCCTCCTGTTCCGGAATTTCATCAATGGGGCGGATCAGATTTTTCGCGTCCTCGAGCATCGAGGACGGCACATAGAGCCACGTGCCGCTGCCGGGCATGCCGAGCACGATCTTGCCGAACGAGCCCTCGCCCTCGTACTTGCGCAGCACGGGGATGTCATACGAGCGGAGCATGGCGCAGAGCATGTCCGTCTCGGCGTTCGTGTCCATTGCGACGGTCAAAAGCGCGGGCTCCTCCGGCGTGCCGTCGGCGGATTTGGGCCAGCGCTGCAAAAGGTCGTTTTCTGTCTTGCCCCAGGTGAGCTTCACTTCATCCGACATGGGCGGTGTCCTCCTTTATGTTGATGATGGGTCATTTGTGGTATTTGGTTCCGGCCTCGATCTGGTAGGCGCGGTAGATTTGCTCGAGCAGCATCACGCGCGCTAAGTGGTGCGGAAATGTCATCGGCGACATCGAGAGCCGCAGGTCGGCTTTTTTCTTTAAGTCCTCGTCAAGACCAAAGCTCGACCCGATGAGAAACGTCAGCTGCGACGCGCCGCGCGCGGCGAGCTGCTGCATTTTCTGCGAAAGCGCTACGCTGCTCATCTCCTGCCCCTCAATGCACATGGCGATCAGCGCGCCGCCCTTGGACAGCCTCTGCTCGACGAGTGCGGCCTCTTTTTTGAGCGCCTGACGGATCTCCACCTCGCTCGGCTCGTCGCCGAGGCGCTGCTCGGGCAGCTCCAAAAGCTCTAACTTGCAGCAGCGCGAAAGGCGCTTTTCGTATTCCTTGACGGCCTGCTCGTAGAAGGCCTCCTTCAGTTTTCCGACGCAAAGGACGGTGATCTTCTGCATACGTGTACCTCGCTGATGGTGTCGCGCGGCGCGGTGGCAAGGCGGACGCTCAGCCCGCTCGATTGCAGCACGCGGCCGACGGTGTATTCGGCAAGCTCGGGGGAGTTGTTCTCGTCGCTCAGGTGCGCGAGCAGAATGTCGCTCGTGCCCGCGCGGACGCATTCGATGGCGAATTCCGCCGCGGCGTCGTTCGACAGGTGCCCGTATTCGCTCAGGATGCGCTGCTTGAGATAATAGGGGTAGCCGCCGTTTTTGAGCATCACGACATCGTGATTCGATTCGAGCAGCAGCATGTCCGCGCCGAGGGCGGCATCGTGCGCCTCATCGGTGACAAAGCCCGTGTCCGTCAGCACGGCGAGCGAGCCTGCGTCGCTCTCGATGCGGTAGCCGACGCTTTCTTTCGCGTCGTGCGACGTGCGGAACGAGCGGACGTGCAGGTCCTTGATCGTAAACTCTTTGCCCGCGGCAAAGGCACGCAGGCGCGGCTCGGGGTATTGGATGGCCGCCGCGGTGCCGAACGTCGCATACAGCGGGGCGGGGCATTTTTTGGCGAGCGTCACAAGTCCTCGGACATGGTCGATGTGCTCGTGTGTGATGAGAATGCCGTCGAGATCGTCGAGCGTGAGGTTCAGCACCGCGAGCGACTGTGTGATGCGGCGGCAGGAGATGCCCGCGTCGATGAGAAGGTGGGTATCGTTGTGACAGACGAGCGCGGCGTTGCCGGCGCTCGAACTGGCGAGGGTGTAAAATTCCATGGGATGATTCCTTTGTATCAATTCACCGAAATCATACCACAGCCGCGCGCAATAGTCAAAAAGAAAAAGCCCCCGCACGGGGGCTGTGAGAGGGAGAAGAAAGCGCTGTCAACCGGCGGGGAAAGCGAGCCCTGCCATGAAGCCGTTTTCGCCGGTGCAGACGATGTCGCCCGCGGCGAGCACGCCGTCGCAGACGTACAGGTCGGCCTGACAGGGGAGCGAGGCGTCAGGATAGTTGGTCACAACATAGGTGTAACGCGAGAGCGTCTGCCCGCAATAGCGTGTGAGGTCAAAGCCCTGCGAGCGCTGGAGGTCGTTGTAGCTCAAATACGGCTCTTCGAGCGTTTCGCCCAGCGTGACGCTCAGCGTTTCGATCGGCTGGTCGTTCACCTCCCAGCCGAGGGAGGCAAGATACGCAATGCGCTCTTCATTTGTTCCGGCGGCGATGACGGGCGGCGGAGACGAATGCCGGCACGCGCGCAGCGCCAGAAAGAGCGAGAGCAGCAGCGCGAAGATAAGCAGAATTTTTACAACGCGGCGTTTGGAGCACTTGGCGGTGATGATGAACATGAAGCGACCACACCCTTTCGATAAAAGCTATTCCACCGAAAGAAAAAGTATGCTACACTGATACTTCAGAATGCAGAAAGGCGGGAACCACCATGGCACAGCAGAGACTCGACAAGATCATCGCCTCGACCGGGCGCTATTCGCGCCGCGAGGTCAAGACCCTCGTGCGCGAGGGCCGCGTGCTCGTCGACGGGCGCATCGCGGCCAGCGCGGAGGACAAGTGCGACCCCTTGACCGCGCGCATCAGCGTGAACGGCGAAGAGCTTTTTTATCGCGAGCACACGTATGTGATGCTCCACAAGCCTGCGGGCGTGCTCTCAGCGACCGAGGACGGACGCGGGGAGACGGTGCTAGACCTGCTTGCGCCCGAGTACCGCAAGATCGGCCTTTTCCCCGTCGGGCGGCTCGATAAGGACACGGAGGGGCTGCTGCTTCTGACCGACGACGGCGCGCTCGCGCACGACCTGCTCGCGCCGAAAAAGCATGTCGACAAGGTCTACTTCGCCCGCACCGACGGCGCGCTCGACGACGCTGACTGTAAAGCCTTCGAGCAGGGCATCACGCTCGGCGACAGGCTCGAATGCCTTCCGGCAAAGCTTGAGATTTTAAAGAGCGACGCGCAGAGCGAGGCGCTCGTCACCATCCGCGAGGGCAAGTTCCACCAGATCAAGCGGATGCTGGCCTCGCGCGGAAAGCCGGTCGTTTACTTAAAGCGGCTGAGCATGGGCTCACTCACGCTTGACGAGGGGCTTTCCAAGGGCGAATACCGCCTGCTCACGGCGAAAGAGATCAAAAACCTGCGGGAAAGTGGGCAATTTGCCCAAGGAAAAGCGGGCGCGGACAAGTAAGCGTTTGTCCTTCCTTTACGGAATGCCTAAAAAAGAAGAAAAAAATTGTTGAAAAGAGAAAAAAGTTCTTGCAATCGTCAGACGGAGAAAGTATAATAGTCCCATCAAGTTGGCAGAATGCACAAACTCCCTAATAAATCAAGGAGGCACGGAATATGTCCGGTAGGATTTTTCAGAACATCGTTTTACAGTTTAAGGAAACGACCGATACGGTCATTGGCGTGATCGACTCCGAGGGCACGGTCATCGCCTGCACCGACCTGCCGGAGATCGGCCAGCGCTGGCCGCATCTGGTGCAGCCCATCAATGAGGCCGAGGGCGCCTGCACCGCGCTCGAGGGCAAGACCTTCAAGGCGCTCGAGGGCTGGGGCGGTCAGTTCGACTTTGCGGCCTTTACCCGCGGCGAGGACGCGCTCAGCTCGACCGTCTGCAGCATGGCGACCGTCGCGCTCAACACCGCCAAGAGCTATTACGAGGAAAAGCACGACAAGACGTCGTTTGTCAAGAGCATCCTCTCCGATAACATTCTTTTAAGCGATATCTACGTCCGCGCCAAGGAGCTGCACGTCGAGGCCGAGCTCAACCGCGGCGTGTTCGTCGTCCGCCGCACGGACGAAAAGGCCGACGCTATCCCCGTCGAGACCGTGCAGAACATCTTCCCCGACCGGCAGACGAGCTTTGTCCTTTCCATGGGCGAGGACGATGTGGTGCTCGTGCAGCAGCTTGGCGACAATGTGGAGATGAGCGACCTTGAAAAGACCGCCGCGCAGATCGAAGAGACGCTGCGCGTGAACGGTGAGAGCACCGTGGTCGTCGGTATCGGCACGGTGGCGACGCACCTGCGCGACCTCGCGAAGTCCTATAAGGAAGCGCAGATGGCGATCGAGGTCGGCAAGGTCTTCGACACCGAGAAGTACGTCATCAGCTATGAAAACCTCGGCATCGGCCGCCTCATTTATCAGCTGCCGACGACACTGTGCGAAATGTTCCTGCAGGAGGTCTTCAAGAAGAACCCCATCGACGCGCTCGACAAGGAGACGCTCTTTACGATCAACAAGTTCTTCGAGAACAACCTCATCCTCTCCGAAACGGCGAGAAAGCTGTTCGTCCACAGAAATACGCTCGTCTACCGTCTCGAGAAGATCAAGAAGCTCACGGGCCTCGACCTGCGTGAGTTCGACGACGCCATCACCTTCAAGGTCGCGCTCATGGTCAAAAAGTACCTTGCCTCCCGCGGCATCGAAGCGTAAAGAAAAAGAATTTGACAAGGGCTGTCTTCGGACAGCCCTTGTTTTTTCGCCATTTTGCGGCAAAAAAGTTGAAAGTTTACATAATTACCTGTTGCCATCGCGGACTTGCCGCGCTATAATAAAGACTGAAAATTTGCGGGATCGAGTCAAAACCTGCTGGAAACTGAGGGAAGAGCATGATACGCCTGAGCGATGTAGTAAAGGAATACGAGAGCGGCACGACGGCCTTAAAGGGCATTTCGCTTCGCATCGAGGATGGGGAGTTCGTCTTTTTGGTCGGCCCGAGCGGCAGCGGCAAGTCGACGATCATCAAGCTGCTCACCGGCGAGATCGTGCCGACGTCCGGTCAGATCGCCGTCAACGGCTTCAGCCTGACGAACATTGCCGAGCGGCAGATCCCGCTGCTGCGCCGCTCCGTCGGCGTCATCTTCCAGGACTTCCGCCTGATCGAGAAGAAAACGGTCTACGAGAATCTGGGCTTCGCCATGCGCGCCGTCGGTTCTTCGCCGCGCGAGATCAAAAAGCGCATCCCCTATGTGCTTGAGCTCGTCGGACTTGAGGAAAAGACCGACCGTTATCCCAACGAGCTCTCCGGCGGCGAACAGCAGCGCGTGGCCATTGCGCGTGCGCTCATCAACAACCCCAGCACCATCATCGCCGACGAGCCGACGGGCAACCTGGACCCCGCGCGCTCGCTGGAGATCATGCGCCTGCTCGAGCGCATCAACCAGCTCGGCACGACGATGGTCGTCGTCACGCACGAGAAAGATCTTGTCAATCAGTTCAAAAAACGCGTCGTCACGCTCGAACAGGGCGTCATCACGAGCGATGGCGACGGCGTCGGCTATAATGCGAGGTAAGCTATGCGCAAACACGATTTTTCTTACTTTTTCGGCGAGGGCATGCGCAACATGTTCTCGCACGGATTCATGTCCTTTGCGGCCGTGGGCATCACGGTCGCCTGCCTTGTCGTCATGGGTACATTTTCGCTCGTGGCGTACAATGCGCAGGTGCAGCTCCAGCAGCTCGAGAGTGAGTATGAAATTCTCGCCTTCGTGGACGAGAGCTGCGACGATGCGCAGACCAAGGCCGTGGGCCGCGCCATTGAGCAGCGTGACAATGTGAAGGAATGTGTCTTCATCAGCAAGGAAGAGGCGATGAAGTCCTTTGAGGCGCGTTACGAGGGGGACAACATGTTCCAGAACCTTGACCCCGAGATTTTGCGCGACCGCTACGCTGTCTATGTTGACAATCTGAGCATTTCCGGAAAGACTGCGCAGGATATCCTCGACAATGTCGAAGGCGTTGCCAATGTCCGCGTGGACGAAGACATCGCGGGCGGCTTTATCACGCTGCGAAATGTTGCGAGCGTAGTGTGCATCGCGCTCATTGCCATTTTGCTGCTCGTGTCGGTCTTCATCATCTCGAATACCATCAAGCTCACGACATTCGACCGCCGCGACGAGATCGCCATTATGAAGATGGTCGGCGCGACGAACGGCTTCATCCGCTGGCCGTTCGTGTACGAGGGCTTTATGATCGGCCTTCTCAGCGCGGTGCTTGGCTTTGGCTTGCAGTGGCTGCTGTATGAATCGGTCGCAAAGAGCCTTGCGATGTCCGACCGGCTGCAGCTGTTGACGATCGTCGACTTTACGTCGATCTGGCAGCCCGTGGCTGCGATCTTTGCCGCCGCCGGTATCCTGATCGGTGTGGGTGGCAGCCTGACGGCTATCCGCAAGTTCCTGCACGTGTGAGGGAGGCGGACGATGAGCAGAAAAAAGATCGCACGCATCCTCCTGGTGCTGGCTGTCGTTGCGTCGCTGACGCTGACGGAGCTGACACCGCTTTCCCTGGTGCAGGACGCCTCCGCCGTCACGCAGGCGGATATCGACAAGCTCAAGGACGAGCTCAGCGGCATGAACTCGGAAAAGTCGCAGCTTGAAAAGGAGCTCAAGTCCATCCAGAATGACAAGAGCGCGGCGCTTGCGCAGAAGGAGAATATCGACAAGCAGATCAACTTGCTCCAGTCGGAGATCAAGGGCGTTGAGTCGCTCATCAGCGAGTATGAGACGCTGATCACGCAGACCGAGCAGGAGATCCGCGAGAACGAAGAGGAAGAGGCGCGCCAGTACGAAAAGTTCTGCGAGCGTGTGCGCTCGATGGAGGAGCGCGGCACGGTGTCGTACTGGTCGGTGCTGTTCGACTCGGCGAGCTTTTCCGACTTGCTGAGCGCCATGGACTTCATCAGCGAGATCATGGACAGCGACCAGAAGGTCATCGACGATCTGCGTGCCCTGCGCGAGCAGATCGAGCAGAAGAAGGCCTCGCTCGAAACGTCCCTTGCCGAGCAGCAGAGCGCCAAGGAGACGCTCGTCGCCAAAAAGAGCGAGCTGAACACCCAGCGCGCTGAGGCGGAAAAGGTGCTTGCCGAGCTCAAGGCGAACGAAGCGCAGTACAAGCAGGTCCTTTCGGAAAAGGACGCCGCGATGGAGCGCCAGCAGGCGGAGATCGTGCGCCTTTCCCGTGAGCTTGCCGAAAAGAACGGCAACACCACCGTGACCTATGGCGGCTACATCTGGCCGTGCTCGAGCAAGTATGTCACCTCGCCGCTCGGCGCGCGCTACACGGGCATTGCGGGCGCGTCGAGGAATCACGCGGGCATTGATATCGGCCGCGTGGGCTACACGACGCAGGCCGTCGCCGCCAAGGCGGGCACGGTCATCATCTCGGCCTACAACAAGTACCGCGGCAACTATGTGGTCGTCAGCCACGGCAGCGGCAACACGACGACGTATCAGCATTTGTCGTCCCGTTCGGTCAGCGTGGGCACGTATGTCGCGCAGGGTCAGGTCGTCGGCATTACCGGTACGACCGGCGTGAGCAGCGGCCCGCACCTGCACTTTGAGATCACCGAGAATGGAAAGATCATCAACCCGCTCAAGTACCTCACGGACTATATCAAGGGTTGGTAAACCGCATAACGCACAAGCTCCCCGCCATATACTGGCGGGGAGCTTTTTTGCGGGGAGGGGTCATTTTGCAGGGATTGGTCTGCTATCGGGACACGGGGGAGAAAAACGGCGCGCGCACGCTCTGCGGCGTGCGCTTTGGCGCGGCCTACGCATCGCGCGGCGAGGGAATGCTTGCTGCACTTTCGGCCAAGCGCGCAGCAAAATACCTGCAAAAGCGCCGTGTGAGTTATGCCGTGTTTCCCAAGGATTATCCATATGCGGAGGTATTTGCGCGCTGTGGTGTCCTGCCGCCGCCCGAGCAGCCGCTGCGCATGGCAAAGGCTGCGGAGATCATCCGCCGCGCGATGGCGCGGCTCGGCCTTGCGCCGGAGCGGGCGCGTATCGCGCTGTGCGCACCCTCGCAGAGTGCGGCGCTCGAAGCGGCGGCGCGCGAGCTCTCTAAAGATGTGCGCTATCTTGCACTCTGCGCGCCGAATGGCGAGCGCCTTGCGCGCACGCTGCGCTGGGACTGCGGCGCGAGTGTCCATACATTGCAGACAGACGAGAGGATCGCCGCCGACCTGAGCGTCTGCTTCGACGATTTCCCGCTGCCCGACGGCCTTGTGCTGCCGCTGGGGAGCGGTGCGGTTTCTGTCGCCTATGGGACGGAAAACCTGGGCGATGCAGCGATGATCTGGAATGAAGATCAGCTCATCTGCGCACTCTACGCTTCGCTTGCGCGCCGCGCGGACGAAATTTGGGTAAAAGATGTGAAAATGCCGCCCGATGGGGGAGAAAACGCAAACTTACCTTGACAACACGGGGCAAAATCACTATAATTATTTCGCTAAAATGGTATTCGTGTGCGCGCCGCGCAATTTTGCGGGCGCGAAAGAAAGGAACGATCTCAATATGGCGAACATGAAAAAAGAGTACAAGATGAGCGCGGAGCGCAAGGAAGAGCTGCAAAAGGAGCTCACCTACCTCAAGACCGTGCGTGAAAAGGAAGTGGCGGACCTCATCAAAGAGGCGCGCGGCTTCGGCGACCTGAGCGAAAACAGCGAATATGATGAAGCGAAAAACGAGCAGGGCAAGCTGTACTCCCGTATCGCTGAGGTCGAGGAGATCCTGCTGCACACCGTCATCGTCGACGAAAACGACGCGGGCACGAACGGCATCAGCATCGGCTGCCGTGTGACCGTGCAGGATGTGAAGTCCGGCCGCGAGCTGCCCGAGTATAAGGTCGTCGGCTCGCAGGAGGCCGACCCCATGCACCGCGCCATCTCCGAGGATTCCCCCTTCGGCAAGGCGCTCATGGGCGCAAAAGAGGGCGACGAGGTCATGGTGGAGGCCCCTGTCGGCACCATCGTCTACCGCATCGTCAAGATCGAACGTTAAGCTGTATTATATAGAGTAGGAGTAAAGAAATATCATGGCTGAAGAAAATATCCAGACCAACGCTCCCGAGCAGGACCTCAGCGAGATCCTGAAGGTCCGCCGCGAAAAGCTCGCAGCGCTGCGCGCCGAGGGCCGCGATCCCTTCAAGGAGACGCGCTTCGACGTGACGCACCATGCTCAGGACATCAAGGACAACTTTGACGCGCTTGAGGGCAGCGAGGTCCGCGTCGCGGGCCGCCTGATGAGCAAACGCGGCATGGGTAAGGTCAGCTTTTGCGATCTGCAGGACAAGTCCGGCCGCATCCAGCTCTACGCCCGCAAGGACGAGATGGATGAGGAGGAGTACAACCGCTTCAAGAAGTACGACATCGGCGATATCGTCGGCGTCGAGGGCGAGGTGTTCCGCACCCAGCGCGGCGAGATGAGCGTGCGCGCCAAGAAGATCACGCTGCTCAGTAAGTCTCTGCGTCCCCTGCCGGAGAAGTACCACGGCCTGACCGATAAGGAAGCACGCTACCGTCAGCGCTATGTGGACCTGATCATCAACCCCGAGTCCAAGCGCAACTTCGAAATTCGTTCGAAGTTTGTCGCGTATCTGCGCCGCTACCTCGACTCCATCGGCTTTATGGAGGTCGAGACGCCGGTTTTGAGCCCCATCGCGGGCGGCGCGAATGCGCGCCCCTTCATCACGCACCACAATACCCTCGATATCGACATGTACATGCGCATCGCCACCGAGCTGCACTTAAAGCGCCTGATCGTCGGCGGCATGGAGCGCGTGTACGAGGTCGGCCGCATCTTCCGCAACGAGGGTATGGACACCAAGCATAACCCCGAGTTCACCACCTGCGAGCTCTATCAGGCCTACACGAACCTCGACGGCATGATGGACATCCTCGAGGCCATCCTCTCCGGTGCCGCGAAGGAGATCCTCGGCACCTATCAGATCCAGTGGCTCGGCAAGGACATTGACCTGACCCCGTCGTGGAAGCGCGTCACGATGGCTGACGCCGTCAAGGAAGTGACCGGCGCGGACTTTATGGCGATCGAGGGCGACGCCGAGGCCGCCGTCGCGCTCGCCAAGAGCGTCGGCGTCGACATGGACGGCGTGGACAAGACCTGGGGCAACGCCCTGTACGAGACTTTCGACCAGAAGGTCGAGGAGACCCTCGTCCAGCCGACGTTCATCACCATGTACCCCGTCGAAGTGAGCCCGCTTGCCAAGCGCAGTCCATCTGACCCGTACCTCACCGAGCGCTACGAGATGTTCGTCTGCGGCTGCGAGATGGGCAACGCTTTCACTGAGCTCAACGACCCGATGGATCAGTACGAGCGCTTCAAGGCGCAGGTCGAAAAGCGCGCCAACGGCGACGACGAGGCCGAGATGATGGACGAGGATTACGTCATGGCCCTCGAATACGGTCTGCCCCCGACGGGCGGCCTGGGCTTCGGCATCGACCGCTGCGCGATGATGCTCTGCGGTACCGACTCCATCCGCGACGTCATCCTCTTCCCGACGATGAAGCCGCTGGACATGCCCAAGAAGGCCGACAAGGCGGAAGCCGCTCCCGCCGAAGTGAAGAAGGAGGAGATCATCGACTTCTCCAAGGTCGAGATCGAGCCGCTGTTCGCTGACCAGGTCGACTTTGACACCTTCTCCAAGTCTGACTTCCGCGCCGTCAAGATCAAGGCGTGCGAGGCGGTGAAGAAGTCCAAGAAGCTCTTAAAGTTCGTTCTGGACGACGGAACTGGCGTAGATAGGGTCATTTTGAGTGGTATTCACGACTATTATGAGCCGGAAGAACTGGTTGGAAAGACCTGCATCGCTATCACGAACCTCCCGCCTCGCCCGATGATGGGCATCGACTCCTGCGGTATGCTGATCTCCGCCGTCCATCACGAAAACGGCGAGGAAAAGCTCCATTTGCTGATGGTCGATCCGCACATTCCGGCAGGCGCAAAGCTCTATTGAGCATTGGCGGCGGGAAACCGAGTGCGATACATTCGTTCGTGAAACGCCGTCCATCAGGTGCAAGGATTTTGCGCGTCTCCGTGCAAGATCCTTGCACTTTTTCCGAAACGCTGCGGCTGCGCCTGTGATCCGCAGGGTTTGAGCGGATCCATGAGAGGAGTTGGGACCGATGAAGTATCCTGTACTGGGCAGAGAACGGCGGCGTCCGATCGCGCTGTCAGCCGTTGGAACAGTTCTGGTGCTCGCGTTTGCCTGTGTACTGTTTACTCTGACGGTGCTGGCGATCCAGCCGGGTCTGCTGCCAGATACGCTCGCGGCATTTTGGGAGGACAAGCTGCTGATTCCGCTGAACATTTTTCCGGTATGTGTTGTCCTCATTGTGTGCTATTGCTTGACCGGAAATGCATTTTCGGCGGCCGGGATCGGCGGCCTGGTCGTAAATCTGCTGTCCTATATCAATCTGGTCAAGACAGATTGCCGCAACGACCCCTTCGTCCCGGCGGACTGTGCACTGCTCCGGGAGGCTGCGAATGCGGTGGGGGATTATCAGCTGGATCTCCACTGGGGTACTCTGGCTGCAATTCTGCTGCTGAGCGCAGTATGTTTTGCGTTGGCCTACTGGTCACGGGCACGTAAGCCGAGATGGTATGTGCGCAGCATCATGGCGCTGGTGGTGCTGGCTGTGTTTGGCGCGAGCATGGTCAAGGTCTATCCGAGCGGGGATATTTACGACCGGCGCGGCGTGGGTACCGTGAAAGTCTCAAAGAGCAATGTGCCGGAGGTGTTCCGGCTGTGCGGCTTCCCATACTGCTTTTTGCACAATTACAACTTGTATCCGGTCGAAAAACCGGACGGATATCAAAAAACGCAGGTCGAGACGCTGATCGATCAGGATTCGCAGCATTATGTGCAGCCGAAGGTACAGCCAAACATCCTCTTCCTGATGTGCGAGTCCTACAGTGACCTGTCTGATGCGGATGTATTTGCCTACACCGAGAAGGATGATCCGATGCACGGTTTCCACGAGCTGGCGGATTCACCGCGTGCCCGGAGCGGTCATATTGCCGTAAGCAATTTCGGTGCGGGAACGGCAAATACGGAGTTTGATGTTTTGACCGGTATTCAGACGAACATGATCTCTACGACCAATGTATCCGCCTTTCGCGTGGTGCATAAGGCGGTCAACGCACTGCCGTGGGACTATCAGCAGGCGGGCTATTCGACCCTGTTCATGCATCCGGGCTACAGCTGGTTTTATAACCGGGACAGTGTTTATCAGTTCCTCGGCATGGAGGAGCGCATCTTCAACGAGAACTACACGCAAGCGGATCAGAAGGGGACGATGATCTCTGACGACGCCTTCGCCGACCATCTGATCTCCGAGCTGGATGCACGCTTGGGCGGGGATACGCCCCTGTTTGCCTACGGCGTGAGCATCCAGAACCATCAGGCCTACACCTATGGGAAATATGGCTTTGTGCCGGAGCAGCCGCCGCTGAACACGACGATCTCGGACGAGGCCATGGAGCCCCTCTCGGTATATATGGAGGGCGTCCGCGACTCTACGGCGATGCTGACCAAGCTGTGCAATTATCTGGACACATGCACAGAGCCTGTGCTGCTCGTGTTTTATGGCGACCATCTGCCGGCCCTGGGGCAGGATTACGGTGTGTATCAAGAGCTGGGACTCCCGATCGGTATGACCGATACCTCTGCGCACGTGCTGGAAACCTATGAGACGCCTTACCTCATTTGGGCGAACGAGGCTTATGCACCGGACTGCGATTTTGACGCACTCGAGCTTCCGGAGACCATCAGCTCAAGCTATTTGGGCGCGGCAGTGTACGAGCTGACCGGTATGTGTGGGATGGACCCCTATTTCGATATGCTCAACGCAGTGCGCCGGAGTCTGCCGGTCATCAACCACGACGTATATCTGGATGCTTCCGGGCAAGCGATCACCCGGCTTACCTCGGAGCAGGAGGCACAGATCAGGTGCCTGCAGTGGTGGAAGTATTACCGCCTCAAGGATGAGGCGCTGCTGGAGCATTGTGCCGGCTGAAACAAAAACCCCCTTTGAGAACGCAGTTCTCAAAGGGGGTTGTGTTTTGGGTTCACTCCGTGCGCTGCGCCGGCGGCTCACTGATGATCAAAGAGGATGAACAGCAGGCTCGACAGGCACAGCAGGAAGGGGTAGAACAGCAGCGGGATGATGTCAAACGCACTGACGGCATAGCCCAGCGTGGCGCAGGTGGACAGCGCCACCAGCATTTGCGCACCGTAGGGGAGGATGCCCTGGAAGATGCACGAGAACGTGTCCAGCAGGGAAGCGGAACGCTTGGAGCTGATGCCGTACTCCTCGGCAACCTCCTTGGCGATTGGCCCTGCCATGACGATGGCAACGGTGTTGTTGGCGGTGGCAATGTCCATGAGGCCCACCAGCAGACCGATGCCCAGCTGACCGCCGCGCTTTCCGCGAAACACCCGGCGGATGAAGGCGAGAATGCTCTCGAAGCCGCCGTAGGCGCGGATCAGGCCGCACAGGGAGGCCACCAGCAGCGTCACCAGAATGGTCTCGAACATGCCCGACACGCCGCCGCCCATGTTGCCCATGAGCTCCAGCGCCGTGACCTGCCCGGTGATGAGCGTGATGGCAGCGCCGGCAGCAATGCCGATGAGCAGCACCACAAACACATTCAGGCCGAGGATGCCGCCGATGAGCACCAGCAGATAGGGGATGATGAGCACCAGATCATGATCACCGGAGACGGCGCTCTGCACATCCGTGCCCAAGGATACGGCGATGATCAGCACCAGCGCCGCCAGTGCGGCGGGCAGGGCGATCTTGAAGTTTGCGCGGAACTTATCCTTCATTTCCGTGCCCTGCGTGGAGCAGGCGGCGATCGTGGTGTCGGAGATGAAGCTGAGGTTGTCGCCGAACATTGCGCCGCCCATGACAGAGGCGATGCACAACGGCAGATCAAAGCCGGAGCTGGCGGACACGGCCACGGCGATGGGGGCGAGGAGCGTGATCGTGCCAACGGAGGTACCCATGGCCATGGATACGAAGCACGCCACCACGAACAGCACCGCGACGGCCATCTTCACCGGGGCGATGGACAGCAGGAAGTAGGCCACGGCCTCAGCGCTCGTGCGTCCGGTGACGCCCACAAAGATACCGGCGACCAGAAAGATCAGGATCATGGTGACGATGTTCTTGTCGCCGATGCCCTGTCCCATCAGCACCAGCTTTTCATCAAAACTCACACTGCGATTTTGCAGGCAGGCCACCAGCAGAGCCACCAAAAAAGCAACGACGATGGGGATCTGATAGAAGCCCATCTCGATTTTCAGCACATATTCCAAAACGATGCCCAGCACCAGGTACAGCACCAAAAAGACGGCGACAGGCAGCAAAGCGACGGCCTTCGGGGCCGGTTTCTCATTCATGACGATCATACTCCTTTGTTTTTTTGGCAATCCATGCACAAACATCCGCGGAAAATGGTAACATATAGTGCGAACAATGTCAACGAAGAAACAAACAGCCCGTCGGATGAAGACTTTTCCGCGGCCGCCGGACGGCCTGCTGCAGGCGGTGGGTGCTGCCAAACGCCGGCCGATGCAAAAGCCTTTGAGAACATTCCGCTCTCAAAGGCTTTTGTGTTTTTGCTATGCTTCGGCGCGCAGCCGGTCACTGAAAATTCGTTCCGTAGATCTTCTCGGCGATCTTCTTCGGACCGAAATCGACGATGACAACGCCGTAGGCTTTCCCGGCCTCCCATTCATAGGCGTAGAGATCAAGATTGATGTCCTTGGCGTATTCCTTCGGGTGCCCCACCGCGCCGCTGCCGCTTGTGGAGGTGAAGTTCAGGAAGAAGGTGTCATCCGCTGCACGGCTGCTGTCGAGGCAGGTGCGGATGGCGGTGATCTTGTCATCAACGTCGTAGTTGTAGCGATCCTGCACGCACAGCGTCTCGCGGCCGTTGATCACGGAGTCCGCGGTGGGGTCGGTGAGAACGGTGCGGTCGCCCTGATCCGTCCAGCCGAAGTACAGCCCGCAGCGATCCGAGCCGACCTGCAGCTTGTCGTCAAAGCGGGTGGCGAGCACGATCTTGCCGCGCACCGCGCCCATGGTCGGGATCTCGTTTTTCAGATACCAGTGCTCGGATGCCTGATTGATCATCTCGTAGAGCGCTTTCTGCACGGCGGCAACGTCGTCCTTGCTGTTTTCGGCCTTCATGCACATGATGACCGTTTCGCTCGGATGCTCGCCGAGAAAGGCGTAGACGTCTTTGAGTACGTCCGCCAGCGTGAGCGTTCTGGAAAACGGGGAGTCGGAGACCTTGCATCTGGCGATGTTGTGCTTGAGCACGAGCGTCTCCTGACCGGAGCGCTTTTCGAGCACCAGACGCATATCGAGATAGCGGTAGCCATATTTGAGCTGCGTGGCGATGCTCGCATCCTGACACTGGAAAATGTAGCGCATGTCGACGTTCTGCGTGCAGCTGTCGTGTGTGCCGGGGATGGACATGCTGCTGAGCTTTGTCTCGTCGGGTACATTCTCCATCCAGGTGACCGCGCGCACGTCGGCAGCCTCGGCCGGCGTCGCGGTAAGGCCCGCAAAGACGCAGACCATCATGCACATAAGCAGCGCACAGGCCAGAAGGCGGTGTTTGGTGTCTGTCATGATTTTCTCTCCTCATCTATTTTCGCGCTCGGGCTGCACTGCCTGTGCAGCGCAGCACCGGCGCGGCAATATGGTAAGAGCAGTATATCATAACAACATGGTCTTGGGAATAGAAATCTTGTCCGTTCCGTTTTCTGGGGTGCCTGACGGGATATTAACATGGTAGAAAAAGCCGATGATCTGTGGTAAACTATTTTATACTACCAATTCCTGCGCACCGCAGCGCAGCGGGGGATGCCCTTATAAAATATCGTGAAAGCGAGGAGAAGACTATGGAGACTGAGCGCCGCATTTCCACCGGTATCGACGGCCTCGATGAGGCGATCGATTACCTTCGTCCGGGCGACACGGTCGTCTGGCAGTGTGAACACATCAGCGACTATATGTACGTCGCAACGAGATTCGTGACCAATGTTGCCCGTAAGGGCGACCGCATCGTCTACATACGCTTTGCTGATCACGAAGAGATCATGGATACGGCGGCGCTGCGCGAGCGCGGCGCAAATGTCGAGAAATACGAGCTTGATCCGCGCGTGGGCTTTGAGACCTTTGCCGTGCAGGTGCACCGCATCATTGACAAGGAGCCGCTCGGCACGTTTTTCGTGTTCGACTGCCTGTCGGATCTGCAGAAATATTGGTTTTCCGACCTGATGATCTCAAACTTTTTCCTGCTTATCAACCCGTTTCTCATCCGGCGTCAGGCGGTCGCGTATCAGCCGATCGATTATGAAAAGCACACCTACGAGACCATGTCGCGCATCCGCCGCGAGACGCCGCTGCTCGCCAACATCCGCACGCTCGACGGCAGTGTCTATATCCATGCTGTCAAGGTGCGCGGGCGCAGCACGCAGACGACGTATTTTCCGCTGAAGATCACCGGCGCGAAGTGGCGCGCCCTGACCTCCAGCGCGGACAACTATGCCGTCTTTGAGCGCTTCACCCAGACGGGGGAGCGGCGCGACTGCTGGGACAGCATGTTTGACTCCGTCTCCGACGGGCACGAGCCGACGGATGCCGACGGAAAGCGCCTTAAGGAGAATATGCTCCGCTGTCTGCTCGGCAACGAGCCGACGCGCCTTGCCCTGTGCCGGAAATACTTCTCCATGCGCGACCTGCTGTACATCAAAAACCGCGAGATCGGTACGGGCTGCATCGGCGGCAAGGCGGCCGGCATGCTCCTGGCGCGCAACATCCTGCGCGACGAAGCGCCGGAGCTCTACCGCACACGTGTCGAGCCGCATGATTCCTACTACATCGGGGCGGACGTCTTTTACACCTACGGTGTGCAAAACGGCCTGTGGTCGTCCCGTATCCGCATGGTCGAGGAGGCGGACTACCTCGAATATGCACAGCCCATCCGTGAGCTGCTGCTCAACGGTACGTTCATGCCGAGCATCAAGGAGCAGTTTTTGTCCATGCTCGAATATTTCGGCCAGTCGCCGATCATCGTGCGCTCCAGCTCGATCCTCGAGGACGGCTTCGGAAATGCCTTTGCGGGCAAGTATGAGAGCGTGTTCTGCCCCAATCAGGGCAGTCTGGAGCAGCGCTATGCCGTCTTTGAGCGCGCGGTCAAGCAGGTTTATGCCAGCACCGTCAACCCGGATGCCATCCGCTACCGCGCCGAGCGCAAGCTTCTCGACCGCGACGAGCAGATGGCGCTTCTGGTCATGCGCGTCTGCGGCGATGTGCACGGGGATTATTACTACCCGCACATCGCGGGCGTCGGCCACTCCAAGAACCTGTATCTCAACCGGCAGAACGCTTCGGAGGAGAATAAGGGGATGCTGCGGCTCGTGTTCGGCATGGGCACGCGCGCGGTCGACCGCGAGGCCGACGACTATGCGCGGCTGCTCAATATGGATCACCCGACGGCGCCGCCGATGGTCGCCTATGGCGACGAGTATAAGTACTCGCAGCATAAGATGGATGTGATCGCGCTCAAGGATAATGCATTTGAGACCGTTCGCGTGCAGAGCATTGACAAGCGCGACATCAAGGCGGATCCCTCCCTGTTCATGGAGCGGGACTATCCGACCGTTTCGCGCCTGCGTGAGATGGGGCTGAGCACGGCGGACGCACCGGATATTCTGAATTTCCGAAAGCTATTGCGCAATACTGACTTCACCAATGTCATGACAGAGGTGATGCGTGTGCTCGAGGAGAAGTACAGCTACCCGGTTGATATCGAGTATGCCTGCAACTTCGATCAGGACGGCAATTACCGCGTCAATCTCCTCCAGTGCAGACCGCTGCAGACGCGCGGCGTCGGTGCGGCCGGCGTCATGCCGAATGTGAAGGAGTTTTATTTCCGCACGAGCGGCAACTTCATGGGCGGAAACGTCTGCCTGCCCATCCGTTATGCCGTCATGGTTCAGGTCGAACCGTATCTGGACTTGCCGGAGCAGCGTAAATATCAGGTCGCGCGCAAGCTGGGTGAACTCAATAATCGCCTGCGCGGTGAGGGGACGATCCTGCTTGGCCCGGGCCGCTGGGGCACGACCACGCCCAGTCTCGGCGTTCCGGTGCATTTCATGGAGATCAACCGCTTCGACTGCATCGCGGAGCTCGCCTACAGCTCGCACGGTCTGCGTCCGGAGCTGAGCTACGGCAGCCATTTCTTCCAGGACCTCGTGGAGGCCGGTTCGTTTTATGTCGCGCTCTATCCGGGGGAGGATGGTTGCGTATTTCAGGACACGCTCTTTGCAGACTGCGAGAACGTGTACGCGCAGCTCATGCCGTCCGATGCTGAGGATGTGATGGCGGATGTCATCCGCGTCTATGACCTCGGCAAGGATCAGGCCATTCTCTATTCCGAGGTCGGGAGCCAGACGTGCTTCCTCGCCAAGGTCTGAGTGTGCCGGAGCGGCGCGCTGTGTACTGCAGGCCGACTATTCTATCAGCACACCGCCCGCACCGTTTGCGCCGTTTTGCATGGTGCGGGCGGTTTTTGCGCTTCGGTCAGGCTCCGGACGCAAACAACAGTTGCGGTGCGCGCACTTTTGCGGTATAATCAAACCAATTTGTGCCTAGTGCGTGAAAGGAAACAACATCATGGGTAATGACACAAACGTCAATAACCGCGACGGCTTTCGCAGCCGCGGCGGCTTCATCATCGCCTGCATCGGCTCGGCCGTCGGCATGGGCAACATCTGGCGCTTCCCGACGCTGGTGTCCCAGTGGGGCGGCATGACCTTCCTCATCCCGTACTTCCTCTTTGTCATCCTCATCGCCTCTACCGGCGTCATCGGGGAGTTTGCACTCGGCCGCGCGGGCGGTGCAGGCCCGGTCGGCTCGTTCGGTATGTGCACCGAGGCGCGCTTCGGAAAGCGCAAGCCGGGCGAGCTCGTCGGTTACATCCCGGTGCTCGGGTCGCTGGCGCTGGCCATCGGCTACACATGCGTCATGGGCTGGATCTTCAAGTATACATTTCTGGCGTTTGACGGCGGATTGTCTGCCATGGGTCAGGACATGGATGCGATCGTCGGCAGCTTCAATGCCACTGCCGGCGCGTGGGGCGCAAATGTCTGGGTCGTGGTCGCAGTTGCGGTGAGCTTTTTCATCATGTCCTTCGGCATTGCCGGCGGCATTGAAAAGGCCAACAAGGTCATGATGCCGATCCTGTTTTTCCTTTTTGTCGCACTCGGCATCTATGTGTTCACGCTGACCGGCGCGTCGGGCGGCTATCGGTATATCTTCACCATCAAGCCCGAGGGCCTGCTCGACCCGTATGTCTGGATCTATGCCTTTGGTCAGGCGTTTTTCTCCCTGTCTGTTGCGGGCAACGGCAGCGTGATCTACGGTTCTTACCTCAGCAAAAACGAGTGCATTCCAAGCTCCGCGCGCAACGTCGCGCTCTTTGACACGATCGCGGCGCTGCTGGCGGCATTTGTCATCATCCCCGCCATGGCGGCCGGCGGCGCTGAGCTCGACGCCGGCGGTCCGGGGCTGATGTTCATCTATCTTGTCCACGTCATGAACGGCATGGCGGGCGGGCGCATCGTGGCGATGGTGTTTTTCCTGTGTGTGTCGTTTGCGGGCGTCACGTCGATCATCAATCTCTATGAGGCACCGGTCGCATCCCTGCAGGAAAAGCTCGGCCTCAAGCGCGTGCCGGCAACGGCGGTGATCCATGTGATCGGTCTTGCAGCCGCGCTGTGCATTCAGGCCATCGTCTCACAGTGGATGGATGTTGTATCCATCTATATCTGCCCGCTGGGCGCACTGCTCGCGGCAGTAATGTTCTTCTGGATCGGCGGTAAAAAGCTCGTGCTCGAGAGCGTCAACCTCGGTGCGCGCAAGCCCATCGGCGGCTGGTATTATCCGGCCGGCAAATATGTTTACTGCGTCAGTGTGCTCGTGGCGCTGATCGCCGGGGCGATCCTCGGCGGCATCGGATAAGGATTCCATACGAAAGCGGCGCTCCGTTCCCGGGGCGCCGCTGAGACTGTCAAAGAGTACTGCTTTTTTGACAAAGGGGTTTGCGGCCTGACTGCAGCGCACTCACCGGCCGCCAGAGGCGGCCAGCTCGCACGTTTGCAGGCCGAGAAGTATTTTCTTCGCCGCACATGTCGCCGAAGAAAA
>ERZ773186.672-NODE-672-length-31526-cov-208.500524_pt1 | contig 31526 bp, 25 predicted proteins | sample MGYA00581000_ERZ773186 | MGnify/ENA primary metagenome ERZ773186 (study PRJEB29015, sample SAMEA2737752) | human gut metagenome | biome: human gut; feature: human-associated habitat; material: faeces | place: China | collected 2012 ...
ACGTTAATTAACTCTCTCATTTTCAATCGATTACATAAGAATTAACAGAGTATTGGTAGTAAAGGATACCGAAGGTGAGTTCATCCCTAACGCAACCATAAGGATAAAAGGTTTGCGAGAAGGTACCATCGCCGACACTGAGGGTAAGTTTACCTTATCTACCAATGTCTCTAACGGCGAGCTCATCGTGTCTGCCATCGGATACGCACCCATGACCGTGAAATATAACAACGGCCACCCAGTTAACGTCATCCTCAAGGAAGAGGGCAACCAACTTGGCGAGGTAGCAGTCATCGCATACGGTAGCCGTACTCGCCGTGATATGTTAGGCTCAGTCTCTTCCTTGAAGGGTGAAGCTCTCAAAGACGTACCAAGTTCCTCAATCGAAACCTTATTGCAAGGCAAGATGGCAGGTGTCGATGTATCCAACCTCTCAGGTCAGCCTGGCGGAAACGGCTCCAAGATTGTCATTCGAGGCTTTAGTTCCCTGAATCAGCAAGGTGTCAACGACGGTTCTCCGTTGTTTGTCATTGACGGTGTCCCTGTCCAATCTTCTTCTACCTATACAGGAGGTATCAACCCACTTTCTTCTCTTGACCCTTCCAACATCGAGTCGGTCGAGGTTTTGAAGGATGCCACTTCCGCATCACTCTATGGCTCTCGTGCAGGTAATGGCGTCATCCTCATCACTACCAAGAAAGGTAAAAGTGGTAAGGTTGAATTTAGCGCCAACGTATCCCAGTCTTTCTCTTGGCTCCCTGCCACCCCAATCCAGTTGCGTGGTAATGGTGAGCGCTTGATGAACCTTCTCTTGGCGAAGAACCAACGTGTCGGCGAATATGACTGGACGACCGATAAGGTTATCTTCCCGAATAGTTACAAGGACACATGGGGATGGGATCCAAACAGTTATGGTGCATACGACTACCTTTGGAATAAGGGTAATATCACCACAGACGATTCCAACAAGATTCCTTCGTTAGCACAGGATTCCCTCAATACTTTCTATAATAACAGCACCAACTGGTGGAAGTATGCTTTTCGTGTCGGCCAGGTGACCAAGGCCGACCTTTCCATCTCCGGGGGCAACGACAATGTACGCTACATGGTAGCAGCAGGTATCTACAACGAGAAAGGTATCATGATCAACTCCAGTTTCTTGCGAGCCAACCTCATGTCCAATCTTGACTTCAAGATTACCCCAAAGGTAGATGCCTATACTCGCATCAACTTATCTTACACTGACCAAAAAGCAGCTACCACAGGCAAGGTACAAGGTCTCACTATTGATCCGAAGCTACAATCCACCCTCTTGCCAGGAAAAGGAAGCATCGCCGAAAAGACCGCTATGCAATCCTTGAGAGGAATCAATGGAGTGAACTCCAACTACAATATTCGATTGAGCGGTGGACTCAACTATAACATCATCAAGGGTTTGAAGCTCTCGCTCTCGGCAGCTATCGACCACTACAACACTCGTCTCAATACCTTTACGCCAGACTATCTGACCTACAAGAAATTATCCAAGTCAGAAGGACAGAACATCGGCATGACGATGATTCAGAGCGAGAACTATCTCACCTATAAGTTCGACCTCAAGGAAAAGCACTTCTTCGAGTTGATGGGCGGTTTCTCCTACAACCGTGACCAGCTCAACACTGTTGGCGGTTCTGCCTATGGCGGCCCTACCAACCAAATCCACTATGTAGGTGAGGAATGGCCATCATTACGCCAAGACGAATATGGCACCTATGAGGCATTGCAGACCTACCATAGCAATCAGGAAGTACAGGAGATGATGAGTCTCTTCGGTCGCTTGGCATACAACTACAAGCACAAGTACCTGGCAGAATTTTCCCTTCGTTCCGACGGTTCTTCTGTCTTCGGTAGCGACGTGAGATGGGGAACATTCCCTGCTGTGGGCTTGGGCTGGACATTCAGTGACGAACCATTCATGAAAAATCTCTGGTGGCTCAGCTTCGGTAAGTTCCGTGCATCTTGGGGACGCTCTGGTCAGAAGTTCAACGAGGCTTACCTTGCGTTGGGAACCATGAGTACCAGCAACACATTCTTAGGTAATTCAGGTTTGATACCAGGACTTCTCGCAAACAACCAGCTCACTTGGGAGAAAAACGACCAATATGACTTAGGTCTCGACCTTCAGCTCTTCAACTATCGCTTGCAAGTGAAGTTGGATTACTACTACAAATACTCCCATGCCTTGCTGATGCAGACCTCAACCCCAGGAAACTTCTTCTTGGCAGACAAGATGTGGAACAACTCTTCCGCCATATCCAACGAGGGTATTGAGTTTGAGATTTCCGCAGATATCATCAAGCGAAAGAACTGGCAGTGGACACTGGGATTCAACATCTCTCACGACCGCAACCTCTTCCGCAAGTCATACGGAGGTGAGGACTTGAGCGACAAGGTATTGGGCCGCCCAGTCTATGGCATCTACACCTATCACGATGAGGGCATCGTACAGAATGAGTCCCAGATACCATATTATTACAACGCATCAGGTAAACTCGTACCATTGAGCTTCAATAACAGCGAGAACTATCAGTTGCGTGTGGGTGGTCGTAAAATCAAGGACTTCAATCAGGATGGAACCATCGACAACAACGACAAGTACTATGCAGGCAGTACCTTGCCAAGTGCCTTCGGTGGTATCAGCAACCGTGTTTCGTACAAGAACTGGACACTCGACATGATGATGAGCTATACCATCCGTCGCAAAATGATGAACATGGTGAAGAACTCTGCATTCAACTTCACCAAGACCTTCGGCACCATCATGGCAGATCCAAGCAAGGTAACCTTCTGGCAGAAGCCTGGCGATGAGACCGACTATCCATCCTTGGAGTTCGCAGACCAAGGCTACATAGGACAGTTTGATGGCGACATCGACTCCAATATCGAGAATGTCAACTATCTGCGTCTCAAGTCCATTACCTTATCTTATGAGATGCCTGCCAAGTGGTTTAAAAACAAAATCAAGGGACTGAGCCTATATGTCACAGGTCAAAACCTCTTCTTGTGGACCAACTACTCAGGTACAGACCCTGAAGTCGTTGACCCTTACACAGGCAAGGATACGGGTCAGCAGTACCCATTGAACCGTTCAGTAACATTTGGCTTTAACTTAAAATTTTAACAAGACATGAAGAAGAAACTATTTATAGTCGCCATCTGTGCGGCAGGATTGGTGTCATGCGACTTGGAGCAGATTCCAGAGAACCAAGTCACCTTCAACAATGCATTCAAATCAGAAAATGAATTGAATGCCACTACATCCTCCATACTATTCTTCGAGAACGCCTTCTTAGGCAAAAACGATGCCTTCATCGCAGCAGGTGCCAAGGCTGACAATCTCGGTTGGAACAATGAACTACGTGATTGGAACCCACGCTATGCCAAAGACCAAGATGGTCAGTGGACTGGTCTCTACAACGTTATCTATGAGTCAAACTTACTCCTTGACAACATTGGCAAGACAGAAGGTTTGTCGGAAGAACGCTATAATTTCCACAAAGGACAAGCCTACTTTGCCATGGGACTTTCCTATTTTTTCTTGGCACAACGATACGGCGACTGCGTGATCACCAAGAATTCCACCGACATCGTGATGTATGGTCGTTCTCCGATGATAGACGTACTCAACAAAGCTATCAGCAGTGCAGAGGCAGCTTTCAGCATCTTGCCAACATACGACAAACTAAGAGGTTTGAACAACACTTCCATCACGAGCCGTCAATATGCCTCCAAAGGCAACAGTGCCGCTCTTCTGGCTCAGATTTACGCTTGGAAAGGTAGTGTAGAAGAACTTTACGGTTTACAAGGCAACCCTAAGGAAGACTATCAGAAAGCCATCGACTACGCCACTCTCTTGATAGAAGGTAAAGTGGGCAACTATAGCTTATGCTCTTCTCCTGAAGAACTCTGCAGCAAGCTTTCCCATCCAGAAGAGACAAATCCAGAAGCTATCTTCACCTTGACATTCGACAAGGCACGTTCTGAGGACAGTCAAACACCAAACGACGTGGCAACAGCCTACCTCAGCTGGCCAGTAAAAGAGACTGCACAGATGGGTAACATTCCATACGACAACTATCTGCAACTCTACCCTTCTACCGTCGAGGAAATGTACCCAGACCCATCCGACCAACGTAAGCAAGCCTTCTTCTACGACATCGACAACCCTGTGGAGGTAGATGGTATCCAATATGCCATCCCTTACAAGTTCCGGGAGTGCATCTACACCCAAAACGAGTTCTCAGAGACAGGCAAAGACTTTCGTTCACTGAATGCGGACTACGTGTATTGGCGACTTGCTGACATTATCCTGCTCCGTGCAGAATGTTACAACAAGTTAGGACAGACAGACCTTGCCATCGCAGACCTCAACACCATCCGTAATCGTGCCGGTGCGGAAGCTTATCCATCCATCTATGATGACGGCGACCTCAAGAAAGCTATCTTCAAAGAACGTGAAAAGGAGTTATTTGGCGAGAACGATGAGCGTTACTATGACATCATCCGCAACAACTACATTTTGGAGGAATTACACGGCAAGTTCCAGACCTTGACCGCTAACGACATCCAGAATGGTGCCCTCTTCCTTCCAATTCCAAGCAACGCTTATTCTGATCGTGACGGAAAGGTAACAAACACTATGATACGCCAGACCATCTACTGGATGCGCTACATGTAAATCATCTTAAAATAAAGAAAACAAAAAAATGAAAAAGATATTTCTCCTAATAGTAGTAGTGGTAGCAACCTTAGGGTTCACCACCTCCTGTACCAAGTATAACTTCGCCGACACTGGGACATCCGTCGGCTATCACGATTGCACCATGTGGGACTATTTCAATCAAGATCACTACAACTGGGACTCTCTCGTAATCATGGCAGAGCACGCTGGTCTCCAAGAGATATTTATGGGCACCAGTTCCTATGGCAAAAACTTGACAGTGTTTGGCATGACCAACCACAGCATTCGCCGTTATCTTTTGCAGAATGGTTATGAACAGATAGCAGATGTACCCGTAGAGGACTGCCGTAACTTCATTCTTTCCTCCATCATCGAGGGCAATCAAGTTATCCAACTCGACGACTTTACACCTGGCATTGCCTCAACGGATCCGAGTACAGTCATCGGACAAGGTGGTAAGACATACACGATGCTCTCTGGAAAACAGCTTTGGATTTACACCTATCGTGAACCATACGGAGGTGTGCCGCAGGCTGGTCCTAAGAAAATCTATCTTGCCTCCGAAGCTGCAGGAAAAACCAGCGAGGTTGCTTCCTGCAACATTATGACTCAGACAGGAGTCGTACACGCTTTAAGTTATGATTTCACTCCAACAGATTTTTAACAAAATGAAAAGATTATATAGTAAAATCAGTTTCGTGGCAATCACCCTCATCTCACTAATATCACTATCGAGTTGCCATAATATGCCTGTAGGCTATCTCAAGGCTGAAAACGCAGGATATGAACCAGATACCTTGGTTGTCTATCAGGAAGTAGATGAATATGCCCCTCAAGTAACCGACAATTCTCCTTGGACTTCGTATGCTATCCAAGGTGTAGCAGGTACAGTGCCTATCACCTACGAGTTTTACGACGTAGAAGCTACAGAGGGAGGTGATGCCGCTGCTTTCCGTCAAGCCATCCAGGATGGAACCATCCGTCTTCAAGGCAGTTTGATTCAAGTATTCTATGCTGCCTCCAAGAACTTACCTGTAGGTAGATATAGCATCAGCTTGAAAGTGCAGAACGAGGATCACTCTGCCCTTCTTCCACACATCTTCACCGTCATCATCAAGAAGAACGAGTTCGGAGATTGGGACAATGGTTCCTATGGAGACGAAGACATCGACTATACATCATTAAGAACTAAATAGAAGAAAAGATATGATGAAAAATATTAGTATATTGCTCTTTGCAGCAATTCTCTCTCTCTTCAACCTTGAGCCTTGCATGGCTCAAGGCAAGAGTAAAGAAGATGTACCAACAGATGCCACCACACAAAGTGGCATTCGTTTTTTCCAAGGCTCTTTCCAGCAAGCCCTCAACGAGGCTAAGAAGCAGCATAAGCCTTTGTTTGTTGATTTCTATGCCCAATGGTGCGGGCCTTGCAAACGCATGGCAAAGACCATTTTCACTCAAGACTCCATCGGAAAGTACTTCAACGAGAAGTTCATCAGCATACAGATTGATGCCGAAAAGCCTGAGAATGTTGCCATTGCCAAACAATACAAGATTGAGGCATTTCCTACCTTGGCATTCATCAACAATGACGGAAAGGCAATCTCCATATCTGTAGGTGCGATGGGAGCAAGGGAGTTGTTGGAAGCTGGCAAAACCGCCGCGGGCGATGTCATCGGATTTAAGGAACTCTACGAACAATACCGTGCCAACCCTTCCGACTTGGACATCCAACAGAAGGTACTACAACAAGCCCCTAAGTTTCTTATGGCACAAGAAGGCATGGATGCCGAGAAATGGGTAGTCAGAATCAGAAAGATGTTCAGTGCCTATATCCAAGCCAAGTTAGGTCCAAGTCTCATCAATCGTACAGACTATCTCATCATCACACAATTAGGTGGCGACGACATCGAACAGCAACAAAAGATAGCAGACTTCATCAACACCAATCTTCCAGCTTGGCAGAAAAATGTCGGCGATGCTGCTGCCTATTATGTCATTGAGTATAATGACAAGCGCATCGAGGACCTTGCCAAGGAAGGAAATCTAAGCTACAAGGACTATGTGGCTAAGATTTCCGGGGAGTACAAGCCTTCCTATTCCGTTATTTCCTTCGTTGGTAATTTCGACCCAGCCAAGTCGTCTGCCAAATATGCCGATGCCATCTATGTCATCTACAAGGACAAGGACATCAAGAAGTACTTGAAGCTGATGGACGAATACTTCAAGTTGATGGGTGAGAACGCCACACCGGCCGACTATGGTAAGGCAGCACAGAATCTTTATTACGCAGCTGGCAAAAAACTCGCTCCTGCCGACCACGAGATTGCCATCAATTGGGTGGAAAAAGCATTGACAGGTGAAACATCCGTCGTTGACCGCATCAACTACCTCGTCATGATTGGCGACAGCTACACGGCGATAAAGAAGTATGAGGATGCTACCAAATACTATCGCCAAGGTTACGTGGAGTCGCTTCAACTCAACAACATGACACAAGTACAGGCAATGATTCAGGCTACTATTGCCCGCAAGTTGGCTACACTTGAACTCTTACAGAAATAAACGGTTTGAAAAGATAAACAGAATGAAAAGGTCTATCTATACTCTTGCATTACAGATGGTAGTTACCATCTGTATGCTATTCGTACCGATTTGCAGTCAGGCACAAATCAACGGTTTAGTACAAGGTAAACTCCCTAACGGACTCACCTATTATATATTGCGTGACCCAAGCAACGCTGGAGAGGTCAACTTTTATTTGTACCAGAATGTGGGTGCTATCTTGGAGACAAACAAGCAATATGGTTTGGCACATTTCTTGGAACACATGGCGTTCAATGCCACCGAACACTTTCCTCATGGAGTCATGACTTACCTCCGTGACCACAGTTTGGTATTCAATGCCCAAACAGGCATTAACGAGACTCGATTTCAAGTCAACAATGTACCTGTAGCAGACAGTGAAGTGACGGCATCTATGATGTTGTTGCTCAAAGATTGGTGCAATGGCATCAAGATACTACCCAAGGATGTGGAAAAGGAAGCAAACATCATCTCGGAGGAATGGAGACAAAGTCGCAACGTCAACAAGCGCTTGACGGAAGCCATCGCTCCTTACATCTACAATCACAGTGATTATGCCACCCATAACGTCATCGGTTCAGAAAAACAGATTCGTAGTTACACAGCCAAGGACATCAAGACTTTCTATCAGCAGTGGTATCGCCCAGAGTTGCAGTGTGTTGCCATTATCGGTGATATCGAGCCTACAGAATACGAGAAAGAAGTAAAACGTATCTTCGGGGCAATTCCTGCCTCCAAGAAACCTATAACGAGGGAGAATGCACTCGTCCCAGAAAATGACACACCCCTCTACTACCGTTTCATTGACAAGGAGAACACTTCGAATTCCTTCGGTATTTACCAACGCAACCTTGCTATAACAGACCCTACGAAACGTGATGTAGTGGGCGACCAACTCAAGGCTCGCCTCTTCCAACGCTTAGCTTCCCAGGAATTGGCTATGCTGCGCAATGATGCAAAGGAAGAATTCATCACAGCCACCGTCAGTTACTCACCATTGGTGCGTCAATATGACCAGAACGCCTGGGACTTCGTACCATATGCTGGCAAGGAACAAGCAGCCCTCAAACAAATCCTCGCTATTCGTGAGCGTATCTATCGCCAAGGATTCGATAGCGAAGAGTTTGAACAAGCCAAGGAAGCCCTCTACAATGAGATGAAACCTCTGATGGAATCTGATAACCTGGGAACTCCCGACAACTGGATGGATGTTTTCAAGCAGAACTATCTGTATGGTATGCCGCTGGAATCCTTCCATCAACAGATCAGACGTTCCGTGGAGAGTTTAGTAGATATGGAGGTAGAAGATCTAAATGCTTGGGTTCGTTCCTGGATGAACGACAAAAACCTCAGTTTCATTACCTATTCAGCCAATCCATCCGACATGAACGTGCCATTAGCACAGTTCCAAAAGATTTTGGCTGAAGTAAAGGAAGACCCCGTATTGACTTTCGACAAACCTGCATCCATCAGTCAACTCATTGACTACAAAATTACACCAGGAAAGATTAACAAGAGTACACTCATTAAGGACATGAATGTAACCGAATGGACCCTTAGCAATGGTGCCAAAGTACTCTACAAATACCTGCCTGATGCAAGAAAGACAATATACTTTGTCGGTTCTGCGATGGGTGGTAACTCATTGGTTACCTCAAAGGATCTCCCCTCAGAGAAAGCAATGCAGTCGCTCATTATGCAATCTGGTCTATACAAGTACAGCCGTAATCAACTCTACGAATGGCTACAGAATAAAGACATCCAACTTTCACTTTCCATCAATGACTACACCGATGGTGTAGGTGGAAATACGACTGTGGCACATGCAGAAGACTTCTTCCAGTACCTCCACTTAGTGTTGACTAAACAGAATTTCAATCCAGCTGTTTTTAATAAGTTTGTGGAGAAAAGCAAGTACCTCTATTCCAATAGGAGCAAGACGGGCATGAGTGCTGTACAAGATTCCATCAACACCATCTTATACCCACCGTCAGAAGACAACCCACGTGAAGACTTGGCATTTTATAATCGTATGAGACTTCAAGATCTACCACGTCTCTTTAACGACCGTTTCGGCAATGCCGCCTATTTCACCTTCTGCTTGGTAGGTGCTTTGCCAGAACAAGAAGCACGACAGATAATAGAGAAGTATGTGGCTTCCTTGCCTGGGACGCCAGGAGTAGCACCACGTCAGTACAAGTTAAAGAACATCTCTTCACCAAAACGTGAAATAACTTGTGAATTGGAAGCAGATTTGGAAGGCGACTTAGGAGAAATAGAATTATCTTTCACCAACGACAAACCACTTTCTGCCAAGGAACAAACCGCCCTCAATGTGGTGAAAGATCTGGTACAAGCTCGCCTCTTCGATGAACTTCGCGAGAAAGAAGGTGGAGTCTATTCCATTGCCGTAGATGCCGACTACCAACAAGTACCTCGTTTCATGGAAGAGTTGAAGATTCATTTCACAACTGAACGTGAGAAAGCTACCAGGATGAAACAACGTGCTTATGAAATCTTGGCTGAGATTCGTACAAATGCTTTCACGGAAGAAAACTTCAAGAAAGTGTATATACCATTAGTCATTGAGCAAGAGGCACAACAGAAAGCTGAGAGAGACACAACGGAAAGCACAGAAGAGACTGATCCAATGCTTTGGATTGCCATGCTCAATGCTTACGTAGAGGGACATAAAAGCAACTCGAAAGACGCGCCAGAGGTAATTAACTTCAGAGATATAACGCGCAAAGACGTAGCAGATGTCCTTGACAAGCTTATGGAGGGAGCGAAGAAACGAGACATTACAGTGAAGTCAAAGCAAGAGCAATACTCCGATTTCTAAAGTCAAATTTTATTCACTACCACTAACTGTATGAGAATTTAGGGGAATTTTTCCCCTAATTCTCTCCTCTGTTCGTACGAGAACGGCAGTTTTGGGCATACCATAATAGCTTCATCCAAACAGATATGCGATAGACAATAGCACTCGGTCAAAACTTGGACATTTATGAGAATATTAGCCATTTTATCTTGTATGGATACCAGACTTACGGCACTCCTGCCAGCAGCCCTCGGACTGAAAAATGGAGATGCTAAACTCACCTACCTTAACTGTTAGTCCAAGTGCAGGCAAAACGTGAGATGCAGTCTTAAATCCATTGCGACCATTTAGTTTTGCATCAAATTCATTTTTTCTGTTACTTTTTTCTCTTTATATAATAATGTGTAATCCTCTATTTTCATCTTTTCTATTCTTTTTCTAATACTAAAAATATAATTTTGTGTTAAATTCTGTTTCTTCTTAGTTACATTATGAGTTTTTATCGTTATATTTGTAAATAAATAAAAGACTAATAATTATGACTAATAACTCATTTTCAATAAGATTGCGAGAAGCACGCCTGATGATGAAGCTCAGTATGGATAAACTTGTAGCGCGAACCAACGGAGCCATCACCAAGCAAAGTATATCCCGTTATGAGAAAGGCATCATGCGCCCCAAGCGTGATGCTCTGCGAGCCATAGCTCAAGCCCTCAATATCAGCGAGGAATACTTTAAAGGAACCAATCTCAAAATAGATATTCCAATGCTTCGCACTACTTCAGACGGAAAACTATCAGAGGAAGAATTGCAGTCTCTTGAAGCCCGTCTTTCGTTTTGGGCAGAGCAGTATCTTACCAAGGAACGTCTGGTACAAAGTGTTTCTAAACCAGATAAGGAAGCTAAAAGGTTTGAAAGAGTTATTTTTAGAAATCCTATCAGAGGCACAAAGGTTTCCACCTTGGAGGATGCAATCCATGCCGCCGACTTGTTGCGTGAACAATGGCATAGTGGGGATGGACCGATAGCCAGTATCCTTCGGTTAATAGAGCGAAAGGGCATCAAAATCTTATCTACAGAATTGCCTGATGGAGTATGGGGAATGAGTACGTGGGCAAATAAGTATCATCCCCTGATCGTTCTCGATATGCGTCCGACGAAAACAACGATAGAACGTCTCCGCTTCACGGCAGCTCATGAGTTAGCACATCTTCTTTTGACATTCCCTGCAAATCCAGAGTTGGATGTAGAGAAATGTTGTAACAAATTTGCCGGCTTCTTCCTCTTTACCAAGCAGGCTTTAATCGAAGAAATGGGCGGCGAGAAGCGCGATGAACTTCTGCTTGAGGAGATGATAGATCTCAAGGAAGTCTATGGAATATCGATTGCAGCCCAAGTGCATGCAGCCTGGGACATCCGTATGATTTCCCGAGAACACTACGACTGGTGGTTTGATGAGAGATTAAAGAAGAACAGGCTGGAAGAAGGTTGGGGGGAATATAAATTCCCTGAGACTATCGGAAGAGAGAAGAGGCTGGAAATGAGGATTAATGAAATAGAAAGAAGAAAATGAATATGCAGAATGAAAGTCAAAATATAGAATATAAGGAATCATGGCGTGATGAATATCTGAAATGGATATGTGGTTTCGCCAATGCCCAAGGTGGGCGTATTTATATCGGTGTAAACGACCAGAAAGAAGTAATCGGTTTATCTGATGCCAAACGGTTGTTGGAAGATATTCCTAACAAGATAGTTCGCAGTATAGAATTGTGGAATTATGGATTGTTGCCAAAAGAGTTGACTCCTGCAGCTTTGTTGCAGAAGCATTCTTCTTATCCTCGTAACCATAATATTGCTAATGCTTTTTACAAAGCAGGCTTTGTGGAGTCATGGGGACGTGGTTTCAAGAAGATTGCCGAGGAGTTTGAACGTGCCAGTTTGCCATTGCCAACGATAGAAGAAAATGGAGGTGGCGTGATGGCGATTATTCAGCGCAAAACGATAGACGAAGTTATTGCAGAACGTGGCGGGGATGTCGGTGTAAATGTCGGAGATGGCGGTAATGTTGGCGGTAATGAAACTTACTTATCGTCAGCAACTTATCCTTTCTTTTATCGCAAAGCATTCCGACATTACCGCCAAGCAAATGGCGGTAATGTCGGGAATCCCTCAGCGCACCATAGAAAGAGAACTATCTTTGTTGCAAAAAGCTGATATGATTTGTCATATTGGAGCTCCACGTACAGGAAGATGGAAACTCTTAAAACAGATTGATTTTGATTCAAAATAGAAAGATATGAAGCAGAATAATAATGAATAAATTGCCTTCGATGTGTTTGGTATTCTTTAACTAAAATCATTAGTAGAGAAAATTGATTAAATTCGATAATGGTAAATTGAAAATGACAGAATTAATATCACATATATACCAAGATAATGTAGGTCATTGGATTATACAATCTAATGAAGAACATTCTGTTGGTGTAGCTAAGCTTGCTTCTCGCTTTGCTGGTGAATTTGGCATGAATGAATGGGGAAAAGTTTTAGGACAGCTTCATGATAAGGGTAAGGAATCACATGCTTTTCAGCAACATATTAAAAAAGAGAGTGGATATGAGCCTGATATTAAAGTTTGTGGTAATTATAACCATGCATTTATTGGTGGAGTTTTGGCACGAAGACTTTATGGTAAATCTGCTGATATTTTCTTCGTTAATGAAATTGTGTCTCATCATACAGGCTTACATGATTATGATGAGATAGAAGGAATTCTTAATCAGGATATTCCAGCAGAAGTTAATATCAATATAGGAAAGGAAAAACTAAATGTACCTGCTTTCAAGATTGAAACTAATGATTTTCATCATTTAGCTCGTATGATGTTTTCATGTCTGGTGGATGCCGACTTTCTTGATACAGAAGCTTTTATGGATAAAGAATCTTCTATGTTAAGAGGTTATAAAGCTACGTTATATGATTTGCTGCCTTTACTCGAAAATAAACTGAAGGATTTGAAAGCTAAAGCAGATAATTCTGATGTAAATGCTATAAGAAATCAAGTCCAACAGCAATGTATTAAAATGTCAGATACTGAAATCGGGTTTTATAGTTTGACGGTACCAACTGGTGGAGGAAAAACTTTGTCTTCTTTGGTATGGGCAATGAAGCATGCTATCAGAAATGGTCAGAAAAGAATTATTATAGCCATTCCATATACAAGTATCATTGTTCAGACGGCATCAGTTCTACGGAGCATCTTTGGAGAAGAGAATGTTTTGGAGCATCATAGCAATGTGGATCCTGAGCAAATCAAAGATGAAAGACTTCAGGAAAAAATGAAGTTGGCGACGGAAAATTGGGACTATCCGATAATTGTAACGACTAATGTGCAATTATTTGAATCTATGTTTAGCAATAAGCCATCTGTTTGTAGGAAGCTTCACAATATAGTCAACAGTGTAGTGATCTTAGATGAGGTGCAGACACTTCCGATGGATTATCTTCAACCTGTTGTGGATTCATTGAAAACGTACCATAAACTATTCAATGTTTCTTTCTTGTTTACTACGGCAAGTCAGCCCGTGTTAAGTGGACTTATAGAAGGATGTAATCCGAAGGCAGCCTTCAAAGGGATTGACCATATTACAGAAATCATTCCTCGAGAGTTTAATTTGCATGACAAGTTGCGAAGGGTAAAGTTAAGTATCAATAATGAAGGAAGAACTTATGATGAGGTTGCAGAGATGTTGAGCAGGCATAAAAGAGTGCTTTGTATTGTTAATACACGTCGTGATGCGAAAGAACTCTATACACGTTTGCCGCAAGAGGGTATTACATTACATCTTTCAAAGATGATGTGTCCGGCACATATTAGCGAGACGTTAGAAAAACTCAAAAAAGCTCTAAAGGACGATACGAATGAAGTTATCCGTGTTGTCTCTACGCAATTGATTGAAGCCGGAGTTGATTTGGATTTTCCAGTTGTATATAGGCAAGAAGCTGGGCTTGATTCAGTATTGCAAGCTGCCGGCCGATGTAATCGAGAAGGAAAGAATGGTTTGAGTACTACTTCAGTCTTTTCTTTGTCTAAAGAGCATAATCTTCCTAAAGGAGAAATGCAGGCTGCAAATAATGCAAGATTAAGTCTTGGTACAGGGATAGATTGGTTTGCTCCAGATGTGATGACATCATATTTCAAGCAATTATATTGCAGAAAGGAATGTTTCGATGTAAAGAATATGAAGCATTATCTTTATAATCCTAAGGAAATATATTTTGCTACTGCTGCAAAAGAGTTTCAGATGATTGAAGATAATGGTATCAATGTTGTTGTCTGTTGGAGAAATAGTTTCGAGCTTATGCAACAATTATTGGAAAAGGGACCTTCATATATACTGATAAAGAAGCTGTCGAAGTATATGGTAAATATCAATAAGACAGATTTTAAGTCTTTGTTAGATATGGGTGTCGTTAGTGAGAAAAAAGAGGGACTCTTTGTTGTCGATTATAAACAGCAGTATGATGAACATATAGGCTTGCGCATCGATAATAATTGGGCGAATAAATCGATTATTATTTAAATGGAAATGATATGGTAAAGAAAAATTCGATAAAGCTATTTGGGGATGATAAGATCCGTGCCATTTGGGATGATGAACAGGAAAAATGGTACTTTTCTATTGTTGACGTTATTGCAGTTTTGACTGAAAGTCCTAATCCTCAAACCTATTGGAGAGTCCTAAAGAAGCGACTTAAAGATGAGGGAAATGAAACCGTTACAAACTGTAACGCTTTGAAAATGCGTGCAGCTGATGGTAAAATGCGATTAACGGATGTTGCTGATACTGAGCAACTCTTGCGTATTATTCAATCCGTACCTTCTCCAAAGGCTGAACCTTTTAAAATGTGGCTTGCTAAAGTTGGAGCAGAGAGACTGGATCAAATGCAAGATCCAGAATTAAGTATACAGCAGGCCATGATAGACTACAAACGATTGGGATATTCGGACAATTGGATTAACCAACGTTTGAAAAGTATTGAGATACGCAAGGATTTGACAGACCAATGGAAGCTTCATAATGTTGAAGAAGGGGTACAGTATGCATCCTTAACAGATATAATCTATCAGGCTTGGGCTGGTAGGACAACAAAAGAATACAAACAGTATAAAGGTTTGAAAAAGGAAAATCTGCGTGACAATATGACCAACGAGGAACTTATTCTTAACATGCTTGCAGAACTCTCAACAACGAGCATTACTAAGGCTAAGAATCCTCAGACTTTAGATGAAAATAAGCAATGTGCTAAAGAAGGTGGTAATGTTGCGCGTGTTGCAAGAGAGGAACTCGAATCCAAAACAGGACGTCAAGTAGTTTCTCCACTTTCTGCAAAAAGATTCTTTGAGGCTCAGCAGCCAAAGAAAAGTTTGGAAGATAATAATAACGATAAGAAAGAAGAAAAATAGTAATATGATGGAATATACTGATAAAGAATATTGTTTGGAGGTGTGGGGCGATATGGCTTGCTTCACAAGACCCGAACTGAAAGTTGAACGTGTAAGCTATGATGTGATTACTCCATCAGCTGCACGAGCTATATTCGAGGCTATATTTTGGAAGCCTGCCATTCATTGGCAGATAACCAAGATAGAGGTGTTGAAACCTATCAAATGGACTTCTGTAAGAAGAAATGAGGTGGGGGCGGTAGCTGGTAAATCTGTCATCTTTATAGAGGAAAAACGTCAGCAGAAAAATACTTTGCTTTTAAAAGATGTTGGTTATCGAATTTGGGCAAAGATGGAGTTCCGTTCTGTATTGAAGCGAAAGGCAGAAGGAGATTTGTTTTCTCATGAGCCGGGTAAAGATGAGAATCCGATGAAGTATTATCAGATGTTTGAGCGTAGAGCAAGCAAGGGCCAATGCTTCAATCAACCTTATCTTGGTACTCGTGAGTTCTCTGCCTCTTTCCGTCTCGTTAATCCTGATGATGAGACATTGACTCCACCAATATCTGAAGAGCAAGGTGGTACTAAAGACTTAGGAATCATGCTCTATGATATGGACTTTACTGATAAGAAGAACATCCAGCCAATGTTCTATCGTCCACAGATGAAAGATGGCGTAATTATTGTTCCACCAATTAATAGTGAGGAGATTTTAAAATGATACTAAAAGCATTATATGATTATTATAATAGATGCGAAGGACTGTCTGCAAAAGGCTTAGAGCAGAAAGAGATTGGTTATCTTATTGTGATAGATAAAGATGGAACTTTTGTCAGGATAGAAAGCAGAATGAAAGATAAAAAGACTGCTCAAACATTTTTAGTCTTGCAAACAATTAAGCGTAGCGGTAGAAAATATGCTCCGAATATCCTTTGGGATAATTATGAATATGTGATTGGAGGGGCAGATGAAAGTGCTAAAAAACATGATACTTTCATTAGAATGGTTGAGAAGTTAAAAGAACAGGTGTCTTCTGATAGATATCTAAATGCTATTTCAGAATTCTATAAGAAGAACGAAAAATTGGAAGATATTATTAAAAATGATGTGTTGTATGAGGAAATGCATAAATCCAAGAAAAACATATCATTCCTGTTGCAAGGAGAAAGTAAGATTGCTGCAGAAAATGAAAAGGTCTGGAATTTAATCTTGAGCCAAAGTGCTGATGATGGCATATATGGAATATGTTTGGTGACAGGTAAGAAAGACTCTGTAGCAAGACTCCATACTACGATAAAGCTGACAAAAGATACAGGACCTTTGGTTTCTTTTAAAACAGACCGCGGTTATGATTCATATGGAAAAGAGCAAGGCTACAATGCCCAAATAAGTGGAGATGCAGAATTTGCCTATACCACAGCTCTTAACGCTATGCTGCAAAAAGGTTCTCACAATAAGTTTAGTGTAGGTAATCGAACTTTTGTCTTTTGGGCGTCCTCTCACAGCGAGGCAGCAGAACAGACTGAAGGTAGCCTCTTTGACCTGTTGGGATATACTGAAGAAGAGGTTGATGATCCAAATGCTAAGATAGAGCAAGTGCGCAAAGTGTTTACGGCTATATATTCTGGAAGTTTGAAAACATCATTAGAAGACTGTTTCTATATTCTTGGTTTGGCTCCAAATTCGGCAAGAATAGCCGTTGTATATTGGTCTGAATGTTCACTGAAAGAGTTTGCAGGAAAGATACTATGTCATTTTAAAGATATGGAAATCAATGATACTCGTATAGATAAGAAACCATATATGGGAATCAAGAGTATGCTTGCAGCTGTCACTCTTAACGGGAAACAATCTGAAGCTACCCCTAATCTCCCAGAAGCTGTTGTTAAAAGTATCTTCCAAGGAACACCATATCCGTTCACGTTGTTTTCGGCGTGTATTCGCAGAATAAGAGCAGAGTCAGGCAATAAAGATGCTATTCGCATAGCTCGTATGGCAATCATTAAGGCTTATCTTAACAGAATAAATGATAACAATAAAAAGATAGAAACAATGTTAGACAAAAGTAACACAAATCAAGGCTACCTTTGCGGTCGCCTCTTTGCTGTATTGGAAAATCTCCAATATGCAGCAAACAAACAAGATTCAATCCGTTCTGGATACATGAATGCAGCATCATCAACACCATCTGCTGTTTATCCAACGATATTGAAATTGTCAAATAGTCACTATAGTAAGTTGGCTAAAGACAAGAAAGGACTCGCTATTTACTTTGACAATCAGAAAAAAGAGATAATGGCACAGATTTCTGATTTCCCAGACACTTTGGACTTAAGCGACCAAGGCAGATTCTTCCTTGGTTACTATCATCAAAAGAATCATGAGGAAAACAAAGAGACAGAAGATTAATAATATTTAATAATTACAATTATGGCTGATTTAAAAAATCGATTTGATTTCGTTTACCTGTTTGATGTACAGGACGGAAATCCCAATGGTGATCCCGATGCAGGAAACCTTCCACGTGTTGACTCAGAAACTGGTATGGGGCTTGTTACTGATATTTGTTTAAAAAGAAAAGTACGCAATTATGTACAGATTGCGAAAATGGGTGAAACTAATAACGATATATTGGTTAAGTCAAAGGAAATCTCAGGACAAGAGGTTTTCATAAATGGCGAAATACGCAAGATGTACAAAGAAGAACTTGGCTTGGACTTAAAAGTCAAAGAAAAAGCACCTGCCGACACAGTTACAGCAGGACGTGAAGCGATGTGTAAGCGTTTCTATGATGTAAGAACTTTTGGAGCTGTTCTTTCTACTGGCTCTAATGCAGGACAAGTAAGAGGAGCTGTCCAAATGACTTTTGCACGTTCAATAGACCCTATTATCCCAGCAGAACATGCATTAACAGTTTGTGCAGCTCGCGATGAAGAGAAATCTTACGATTCACAAGTTGGCATTCAAGGTCGCAAGGCTACAGTTCCTTATGGACTCTATGTCTGCCATGGCTTCATCTCTGCCAACCTTGCCAAACAAACGGGCTTCTCAGAGGAAGACCTGGAACTTTTCTTTGATGCATTGAAGAACATGTTTGATGTTGACCGTTCTGCAGCAAGGGGTTTGATGAGTGCTCAGAAATTAATCGTATTCAAACATGATTCTGTTCTGGGTAATGCTCCAGCGAATAAATTGTTTGATTTGGTGAAAATCAAGAAGAATACAGATGTACCACGTTCATTTGGCGATTATGACGTTACTGTTCCTACCCAAGAGGAGTTGGATGAGAAATATCCTGGTGTATCAGTTGAAAAATTGATTTAGTATCATCATGTATACTGAAGACGAAATGCTCATGTTGTCGGGGATACAGCACTTTATGTTCTGTCCCCGGCAATGGGCTTTGATTCATATCGAGCAACAATGGGCAGAAAATAAACTGACGACAGAAGGGCAGATTCTACACAAGAATGTAGATAATCCCTTCTATCGTCAGAAGAATGGTGATGTTATCACGCTTCTTTCCCTCCATATAGCCTCTAAAGAATTAGGACTATATGGTGTAACTGATGCTGTAGAACTTATTCCTGCTGATTCATCAGAAGATGCTATAACCCATAATCGCTACAAAGGATATTGGAAACCATACCCTGTGGAGTATAAAAGAGGTCATCATAAACCTGATGAAAGAGATGAAGTACAATTGGCTGCCCAGGCAATGTGTCTTGAAGAAATGTATGGCATTCATATTCCATACGGTGCATTGTATTATGATGAAGTAAAACATAGAGAAACAATTTCTATTTCTGAGTCATTAAGAAGTACGACTATTCAATGTGCCCGACAGATGCATGAGGTATTTAAAAGCGGTATTTTGCCAAAAGCTAACAAACAACACCATTGCAAGAATTGTTCTCTGATAAATCTCTGTATGCCAGAAATGAGTGATTGCACTCAAGTGTCAACCTATTTAAATAAAAATCTATATGAGGATATTACTTAATACATTATACGTAACCACACCTGAAGCCTATCTAAGTAAAGATGGGTTGAATGTTGTGGTATCTGTGAAGCAAAACGAGATATTTCGTATTCCTATCCATAATATAGAGCAAATTATTACTTTTGGTTATATGGGGGCAAGCCCTGGATTGATGAAATTGTGTGCAGATAACAATGTTTCTCTAATCTTTCTTTCACCACAAGGAAGATATATCAGTCGTTCGCAAGGGCCGACTAAAGGAAATGTTTTATTGAGAAAAGCACAATACAAGAATTCTGATGAACCTAACTATGCCCTTCATCTCTGCAAATTATTTATAGGAGGAAAAATTCAAAACTATCGCAATATCTTACGCCGCTTTATTAGAGACAATGGAGATGATGAAGCTATAGAACGTGTTTGCGAGGAACTGCTTCGGTGCAAAAGAAGAGTTTTGAATACAGATTCTATAGATAGTGTGAGAGGAATAGAAGGAGAAGCAGCTACGGCTTATTTTGGTGTTTTTTCACGCCTTCTTCTAAACCAAAAAGAAGATTTTGTATTTGAAGGTCGCAATCGTCGCCCACCGAAAGATGCGGTTAATGCGATGTTATCTTTCGTATATACTCTTATTTGTAATGATATGACATCGGCTTTGGAAACAGTAGGCTTAGATCCGTATGTAGGGTTTATGCATACTTTAAGACCAGGGCGTGCATCATTATCTTTAGATATGATGGAGGAGTTGCGAGCATATTTGGGTGATAGACTGGTCTTGTCTTTAATCAATAGAAAGCAAATTACCATTAAAGATTTCGTCAAGCAGGGTGATGAAGGTATCGTCATGACAGACTCGGGGCGTAAGATTATACTTTCTGCTTGGCAAAGCAAAAAGAAAGAACAGATTACTCATCCTTATTTAAATGAAAAGGTAAGTATAGGTCTTTTGCCTTATGTTCAAGCAATGTTGTTAGCAAGGTTTATCCGCAAGGATATAGATGATTACCCTGTATTTTTAATTAAGTAGTTTATGTTTGTGCTGATTACTTACGATGTAAACATTACTTCGCCTCATGGTGAGAAACGTTTGCGCAATGTAGCAAGAGTGTGTCTGAATTATGGCAAGAGAGTTCAAAACTCTGTTTTTGAATGTATTTTGACTGAAGCTCAATTTGTCGTGTTAAGAGACCAATTAAAAGGTATTATCGATTCTGATCAAGACAGTATCAGATTCTATATGCTTGGAAAAAACTGGAAACGCAAAGTTGAAACTTTGGGTAAAGATACGGGGATTGACTTTACTGGTGAACTTATCATTTAGTATATGAAGGTGCGAACCTATAGTATTGCAAAATAATCTATAGTTTCGCACCTTCTTAAAATCAGTGACTTACAAATAATATACCTTTTATAATATTTTATGCGTATTTTTTTTGCTGTCTTTCGCAAAATAATTATCTTTGCATGTTGATATTCAGCCTTTTGCTGAATATGCAGTCGCACCCTACGTGGGTGCGTGGATTGAAACTTATTTATCATTATGAGGAAAACACGGAAAACGATGTCGCACCCTACGTGGGTGCGTGGATTGAAACATCTTTGTTTCTTTATTTATATTTTGTTCCAGGGGTCGCACCCTACGTGGGTGCGTGGATTGAAACTTTCTATCTCGAGGAATACGTGTTTACCATTCAGTCGCACCCTACGTGGGTGCGTGGATTGAAACTTCTGCCTTGTTGTCAGCAGGGCGAAAATAATTCGTCGCACCCTACGTGGGTGCGTGGATTGAAACCCCTCACATATATCAACCCAATGCCTTCCTTCAGGTCGCACCCTACGTGGGTGCGTGGATTGAAACATGCTACTGGGATGGAGATGTACAAAATTTGAAAGTCGCACCCTACGTGGGTGCGTGGATTGAAACAGTCATGCAGGTCGATACGCAGGTTAACCAGAAGTCGCACCCTACGTGGGTGCGTGGATTGAAACATTGTATCGCATTATCCCAATACTTGACTATGAGGGTCGCACCCTACGTGGGTGCGTGGATTGAAACTTAACCATGCTAAGGCAGGTGAGGCAACTGCGAAGTCGCACCCTACGTGGGTGCGTGGATTGAAACAGATTGAAAGAGACTCTAATATGAGACTTTTCCAGTCGCACCCTACGTGGGTGCGTGGATTGAAACCAGACTTTAAGCAAGCTATTGCCAGTTTGCGAGGTCGCACCCTACGTGGGTGCGTGGATTGAAACATTTGAGTTTCATAATTGCGGAAAGTGTCCTTACGTCGCACCCTACGTGGGTGCGTGGATTGAAACTTACTCTTAGACTTATCACGAACCTTTTGCAAAGTCGCACCCTACGTGGGTGCGTGGATTGAAACACACTTAGCGAAGAATCGAGAGAGAGTCGAGTAGGACGTCGCACCCTACGTGGGTGCGTGGATTGAAACTGAAAACGCTGAATATCAGGCAAATGAACAACACGTCGCACCCTACGTGGGTGCGTGGATTGAAACAAAAGATACAGATACAAAGGTGGCTGCTGATTATTGTCGCACCCTACGTGGGTGCGTGGATTGAAACAACGTAGTTGTTAGCGGTCAGGACAAAGACGCAAGTCGCACCCTACGTGGGTGCGTGGATTGAAACCATCTTTACTCTCCAAGTGTCGTCTCCGTCCATGGGTCGCACCCTACGTGGGTGCGTGGATTGAAACAAACGTAGATGTATGCTTATGGCTATGCACATGATGTCGCACCCTACGTGGGTACGTGGATTGAAACGTCTCATATTTTTGGAGAGTAAAACGTTCTATACTCTAACTATATACCCAAATACATCAAAATTTACAAAATCAAATTATTCTAAGGCTTGTTGTCTGCACTCCTGCTCTTCTAATGTATTGAACTGAGGAATGAAAGAAATGCGGATGACGATTCTATTTTATTATCTCATAGGATAACATATTTCTGATTTTGAAGAGGTAAACATGCAAACAAATAGGCAAACAAACAAGAATATAATATTTTTTGTCCACTATTCTTAGTAGAATGTTGATAAGTGACAGACACTTTTAAAAAGATGAAAACAGAAATGCCTGTTAGAGAAAGAACAAATGGCTTTTTTGTTTTTTTAAAATCTAATTTTCCCATGCTTTAGCAAAAATGCATTATCTTTGCAAGAACTAAAAAAATATCGAGATGAAACAGATAGAGAGTTTGATGGGATGGCTCATCGCATTCATCATCAGCGGTCTGATGCTGACGGGATGCTCAGAAAAAGCCAAGAAGACAGAAAAGAAATCCGTAAAGGTAGAAACGCTCTCCGTGGGAGATACCAACCTGGAGGGTACGAAGGATTATGTGGGAACCATTGAGGAAAAGATGGGTTCTACACTCAGTTTCGAAATCGCAGGCAACATCACTTCCATCCGTGTGGATGAGGGAGATAGAGTCAGCAAGGGTCAACTGCTCGCTACCATCAATCCTACCACTGTGAAGGAAGCACACCGCGCAACGCTCACTACTCTGAAACAAGCAGAAGATGCATACAGAAGATTCCAACCCCTCCATCAGTCTGGAACTATCTCGGACATGAAATGGGTGGAGATAGAAAGCAAATTGGAACAGGCAAAAGCTGCCGAAAGTATCGCCCGACAACAACTCTCCCACTCTACCATCACTGCCCCCTTTGCGGGTGTCATCGCTGCTAAAAACGTGGATATGGGAACCTACGTGCTTCCAGGGCAACCCGTGCTGAAACTGGCAGATGTCAAACAAGTCAACGCCAAAGTCTCTATACCAGAAGCAGAAATTTCACACCTCCATGTAGGAAACAATGTAAAATTGACGGTTGCAGCCCTTGGAGGGACCGTCTTCTATGGCACGATTTCTGAAAAGGGCATAGATGCCAACCCTATCTCACATACTTACGATATCAAAGTGGGCATCACCAACCCACAGGGCCGACTGCTCCCAGGCATGGTCTGCAATGCTCAGATACAGGGCAGTTCTGCAGCATCATCCAAAATCATCGTTCCCCCACAATGCATTGAACTCGATGTAGATAATTCCCGATTCGTATGGACCGTAGTGAACGGAAAGGCGCATCAGCAACCTGTCGTTACAGGCGAATTCGAGGGAGATGGCATCATCATTCTATCTGGTTTAAACACTGGTGATCAAGTCATCATCAATGGTCAGCAGAAAGTTTCTGAAGGAATGAAAGTAGATACCAGAAAGAATGAAAAACGATAAAAAGTGGAGGGAAAAGAAATGAATCCAGATACATATAAACCAAAGAAGGACACCGCCCTTCACGACCACATCAAGGCTCGCATCACCAGAAAGCCCAACCGTATCATCAAGCGCTCATTCATAGAGTCGGCCATGTGCAACCACAACATCGTGATCCTGCTCATGGGGATGCTTGTCTTCTTGGGCATACTGGGCATCTGTATCATGCCAAAGCAGGAAATGCCACAATTCACCATTCGTCAAGGTGCCTGCGTGGCTGTTTATCCAGGTGCCACATCCGATGAAGTAGAAGAACGGGTGGCTAAACCGTTGGAGAATTTTATCTTCGGATACAAGGAGGTGAACAAGAAGAAGACTTATACACAGAGCAAAGACGGCATGCTGATTGTGTTCATGGAACTCAACGATGACGTGGAGGACCGCGATGCCTTCTGGAGCAAGTTCAAACATGGACTGCAAGCCTTCAAAACTTCCCTGCCATCAGGGGTTCTCGCCCTGCAAGCCGTGGATGATATCGCCGACACCTCTGCCCTGCTTATCACGATGGAAAGCAAACAGAAAACCTATCGGGAACTGAATACTTACATCGACCAACTGAAGGACAGACTGCGTCGTATCGATGCCATCTCCAACCTCCGCACCTACGGACTGCAGAACGAGCAAATTAGTATCTGTTTGGATCAGAATAAGTTAGCAAAATATGGCATTGGATCCTACAAGGTACTGAATGATCTTGCCTTGCAAGGTTTCACTACCGTAAGCGGCAATTTGGAACTGAGCCAGCTCAATATGCCCATCCACATCACCGACTCCTACAACAACGAACGGGATGTGGCAGAACAAATTGTCTATTCCGACCCGAAAGGCAACATCGTCAGACTGAAAGATATTGCCCAAATCAAAAGAGAATATCCCAAGCTGAACAAATACATCGAGAGCAACGGCAACAAATGCGTACTCCTATCCATCGAGATGCGACCGGGCAATGATATCGTGAAAATGGGAAGAGACGTACATCAGGCAATGGATGAATTTGAGCAGACACTGCCCGATGATGTTCACATCAATACCATCACCGACCAGAGCAGGGTGGTAAGCGAATCGGTGATTACCTTCCTCCGTGAACTGCTCATATCGGTCATCTCCGTCATCATCGTGGTCATCCTGCTAATGCCACGCCGTGTGGCAGAGGTTTCAGCTCTCAGCATCCCTATCACCATCTTCTCGTCAGTGGGCATCTTCTATATTTTCGGCATGGAACTGAACACCGTTACTCTGGCTGCTTTGATTGTAACCTTAGGTATGGTGGTGGATGATTCTGTGGTGATTATCGACAATTACATGGAGAAGTTGGGACATGGTATGTCTCGCTGGCACGCAGCCATCGCTGCCCCTCGCGAATTCTTCATGTCGGTGCTTTCAGCCACGCTCAGCATCTCGCTCACCTTCTTTCCATTCCTCTTTACCATGCATGGCGATATGGGCGATTTCGTACAGTCGTTCCCTTGGGCAATGTTCATCATCTTGAGTATCTCGCTCACAGTTTCGCTGCTGCTTACACCCTATCTGCAATATATGGTAATTCATCAGGGCATCAGCAGTCAACCCAATCCAAATGCCCGGAAAAAGCCGCTCGACTATCTGCAGATGGGCTACACCTGGTTGCTGAAACACTGTTTCTCATTCCCTCGCACCACCCTCATCACAGGATTGGCATTGATCATCATCGGAGGATTTATCTTCGTGAACCTGCCGCAGCGAATGATGCCTATTGCCGAGAGAAACCAGTTTGCTGTGGAGTTCTATCTCCCTAACGGAACCACCGCCGAGAAGACGGCACAGGTGGCAGACTCGATGGCCCACATCCTGCAGCGCGACCCACAGGTAACAGCCGTAACCACATTTATAGGACAAGGCTCACCTCGTTTCCATACCACATATGCGCCTCAGATTGGCGGACCGAACTTTGCACAGTTTATCGTAAATACAGTTGACAACAGCGCTACAGAAGAAGTGCTCGACCGATATGCCGACCGATATGCCAACTATTTTCCTGACTGCTATATCCGTTTCAAACAGATGGATTACAATAACGCTACCTATCCTATCGAAGTAAGGGTGAGCGGCGACAGTATCAGGGATCTGAAGGCAGCAGCCAAGAAAATAGCAGCCTGCATGCATCAGATAGAAGGCATCAATCTGATTCGCACCAATTACGAAGAACCATTGCCGGGCATCAGAGTAACTCCTGACGCAACCGAGGCCAACCGACTGGGCGTGAACAAGACGCTTCTTTCGGCCGATCTTGCCATACACTTTGGCGATGGCATTCCAATATCCACCCTTTGGGAGGGCGATTATCCGGTAAAGATGGTATTGAAATCGCAGAATGATAGTGATCTTGCCAACGAATACATCCCTGTGATGGGAGGAACCTCGAGTGTTCCTCTCCGGCAGCTGGCAAAGATTTCACCCGATTGGCACGATGGAAGCATCGTACGCAGAAACGGCGTGCGCACCATTTCCATCATCGGTGAACCATTGAGAGGATTCAATGCCAACAAATTAGCCAACAAACTGAAGGAGGAAGTATCGGATCTCTCGCTCAATCCCGACCTTCATTGGGAAATAGGCGGTATGGCAGAGAAGGATGCCGAGACCTTGCCACAAGTTACCTCTGGCGTGATGATAGCAGCACTGATCATCTTCTTCATCCTGCTCTTCCATTTCAAGCGCATCAGTCTGGCTCTGGTAAATCTCTCATCCATGACGCTCTGTATTTTCGGTGCTGCTATAGGACTCCTGATAACAGGATTCGACGTGAGTCTTACCTGCATCTTGGGTGTAGTAAGCCTGATGGGTATCCTGGTGAGAAATGGTATCATCATGTTAGACTATGCCGAAGAACTGCGCCGCGACAAGGGACTTTCCGTAAAAGATGCAGCTTTCCAGGCTGGCGAGCGCCGTATGCGTCCTATCTTCCTCACATCAGCCGCAGCCTCTGTAGGTGTTTTGCCGATGATGATAGAGAACAATACATTGTGGTCGCCGATGGGAGCCGTCATTTTCTTCGGAACCCTCATCTCAATGGTGCTCATCGCCACCATTCTGCCTGTACTCTACTGGATTGTATTCGACAAGCACGGGGAGTATAGTTGGAGAAAGAAAGGGAGTAGCTGCATAGAACGCAATAAAAAAACGATGTAACTATGCTCCGTCATTAATTAATTTAAGAGAATAAATAACATCAATATTATGATTATTGAAGAAATTATCAAGTATAACGAACAATTCGTAGCCAATAAGGGTTACGAGAAGTATTTAACCAGCAAGTACCCAGACAAGAAACTTGCCATTTTATCTTGTATGGATACCAGACTGACAGCACTCCTGCCAGCAGCCCTCGGACTGAAAAATGGAGATGCTAAACTCATCAAGAATGCAGGCGGACTGGTCATCAGCCCATTTGACTCAGCCATGCGCAGCCTCCTGGTTGCCATTTATGAATTAGGAGTAAAGGAAATCATGGTCATCGCCCATTCCAACTGTGGTGCCTGCCACATGAACGGACAACAGATGAAAGAACTCATGATCAAGAGAGGAATCCATCAGGATGTCATTGATACTATCGGACTTTGCGGTATCGACCTTGATCATTGGCTGGAAGGTTTTCACGATACAGAGGATTCTGTCAGAAATACAGTCAACACCATCCGCAACCACCCTCTCGTCCCCAAGGATGTCAATCTGCATGGTTATATCATCGACTCTAAGACAGGAAAATTGACTGAAGTAAAATAATTTTTTAAGAAAAAAGTTATCAATATGCTTCATACGAAACAGGAATGGCATTATAAAGGTAGGAAAAGAAAATAAGATTTTCATAAAAAGACTGATAAAATAAAATGAGGACGTACCAAACATTACGTTTTGATACATCCTCATTTTTTCTATAATTCAGCCTCCAAAGAATCAAGTTTTTCAAGCATCTCCTCAGCATTCAGAGTAGAAAAAGCAATTTTTCCTTCTGGATCTATGAGATAAGATGTTGGAATCCATGAGATATGATAATCTTTAGATATCTGAGTTTCTTTCCATTTCTTGAATTCAGAATACTGCAACCAAGAATACTGATTGGCAGAAAGATAACCATTCATCTTCGCCTTGTCTGTATCAAATGAAACACCGATAAGCTTGATTTGCTTACCATATTTTTCATCTATCTTCTTCACGATAGGCATATCCTTACGGCAATCAGGACACCAGGAAGCCCAGAAATCGAGAACCACCCAAACTCCAGCCTTCACCTTACCATCAGCTGTAACTTGAGTGCGCAATTCAGAAAGGCTGAACAATTTCTTCCCCGTCACGCTATCGGTAACTGTAAAATCTGGTGCCATTGTACCCACAGGCAACAGCTCCTGCTTGGTTTGTGCCTTACAAACCATAGCTACTATCAAAGACAAGAATAATAAAAACTTTCTCATATCTCAATACATTAATTATATTTATACCTTACCTGAAAGTTACCATGCCTCCAACTGATCTGCAATTTCCGGCATCATATCCTTTTTGAAAACAGGATTCTTTCCCTCTTTCTTCTGCTTGCGATAATCCTGAAGCAAGAAAACCGCCTGACGGGAAAGCAAGACGATGGCTACCAGATTGCACAGGGTGAGCAACGCCATCGTGATGTCGGCAAAACTCCAGGCAAAATCAAGCGAGACAACGGCTCCTACCATTACCATCGCAGCCACAGCAAGACGATAGATGAAGACTCCTAACTTGGAATCCTTGATATATCTCACATTGGTTTCACCATAATAATAATTGCCAATGATACTACTAAAAGCAAAAAGCCATATCATCACAGCCACAAAAGGATTTCCAATACTACCGATTTCATGGGTCAAGGCATCTTGCGTCAGTTGAATACCATTAGAAGCCGTAACGTCCACACCACTTACCAGGATGATGAATGCCGTGCAGGAACAAACAACAAGCGTATCCGTAAAGACGCCAAGAGCCTGTATCAATCCCTGTTTTACCGGATGGCTCACGGTAGCAACAGCCGCCGCATTTGGCGCACTACCCTCACCAGCCTCATTGCTGAACAAACCTCTCTTAATACCCTGAATCACGGTAATACCTAACATACCTCCAGCAGCCTGATTGAATCCGAAAGCATTTTCTATAATAGTCAGCAAAACCTTTGGCAGACTGGTTATATTCCAGATGACCACACCAACGGCTATCAGCAGATAGACTATAGCCATGAGAGGAACCACAGTAGAAGAGAATTTTGCCACACGCTGGATTCCACCAAAAATGATAAGCAGAGTGAGTACAGTGAGAACAATACCCATAGTAGCAGGTTCAAAACCGAAAGCCTTCTGCCATGCCAGACAGATGGTATTGCTCTGCACGGAATTGTAGGCAAAACCGAAAGTGATGATCATCAAAACGGCAAAGAGAATTCCCATCCATCCCTTTCCTAATCCATACTTCATATAATAGGCAGGACCGCCAAAAAAAGAAGTCTTTCCCTTTCGCTTATAGAGTTGGGCAAGCGTAGATTCGATAAAAGCCGAAGCCGAACCCAACAAAGCAAGCATCCACATCCAGAACACAGCTCCTGGTCCACCAATGCTGATGGCAGTAGCCACGCCAGCTAAATTTCCTGTTCCTATACGACTGGCGAGTGCCACCACAAAGGCCTGGAAAGAAGAGATATGCTTCATCTCCCCATCCACCTTCACGTCCATAGAAAGTTCGTCATGTCCTATTTCGTCAGGTTGCACCTTATCTGGATGAAGCAACAACCTCACCATCTCCTTGATAAGACGGAACTGTACAAATCGGGTACGCCACGTAAAAAACACCGCACAGAAAATCAGGACAGAAATAATAATATACGACCAGAGAAAATCGCTTACCTGAATAAAAATGTTTTGTATTGATTCTACCATTTTACTAAAAAAGTGAATATTTTTCTATTTAACTGCAAAATTACAATTTTTCTTTCTAATAATAACCTTTTTGCAATAAAATTCAACTAAACAAGATAAAATCTACTAAATAACCAACATTTAAAATGTTTTTGAATATAATAGTTCCTCAGCAATGTGTGCAGATAACATGATAATTGACAAGTACAATACTTGTAATAAAAACTACTTATCAAACTACCTTTTTATGTAGAAATTTTGGTAAATCCATTTTTTTTGTTTAACTTTGCCTGAGATTTAAATGTGCAAACAATTTTGCTTGCAAAGAAGATAGCAGGAGAAGCTATTTAAATGAGAAAAAGTATAATTTTGAAGAAAGAGAAAAGAAATGATTGATCGTTGCTATATCGAAATAACAAACACTTGTAATCTTAATTGTGATTTCTGTCCAAAACATCAGAGGAAGAAAAGACAATTGACCGCAGAGGAATTTGACCTTCTCACAGATAAAGTAAGTGGGAAGGTTTGTTTTCTGTATTTCCATCTCATGGGCGAACCATTACTTCACCCTCTCCTACCACAATTTATTCAGACAGCCAGAGCCAAAGGATTTAAGACAGTACTTACATCTAATGGCACCTTACTGGAAAGAGCGATGAATCTACTCGATACCTTACCCCACAAAATACAATTATCTCTCCATTCCCACGAAAGTAATGCAAAGGGAGAATTATCAACCTATATGGATCAGGTAATGCAATTCTCCACCCAAGCTGCACAAAAAGGCACCTGTATCGTACTTCGTCTTTGGAATCAAGGAGGAAAAGACAAAGAAAACGAAATGGTCATGGAATATATAGAAAAATATGTACCAAAACCATGGAAGGAGCGCCCAGATGGTTTCAGACTTTGCGACAATCTCTATTTAGAATTTGACAGAAAGTTTGAATGGCCAGATACAGAGAAAAAAGAGTCTGAAAATCCAGAAGTTTTCTGCAAAGCATTATTCAAGCAGATAGGAATTCTATCTGATGGAAGTCTAGTACCATGTTGTTTAGACCATAATGGCGACATCATTCTCGGCAATCTTTTCCATCAATCCCTGGAAGAAATCCTCTCATCCGCCAGAGCGCAAGCCATGATAGAAGGCTTCAAACATCATACTGTCACAGAATCTCTCTGCAGAAATTGTGAATCCGCCTTAGTCCGCAACAGTTTCAGGGGCAAAAAGCGTTCATAAAAAATCTGCGTCATCCTCCCAGACCGCCAGGTCTAAAATCTGCGAAATAAAGAAATGGCAGAAAAAAGAAGAAAATCTGTGTAAATCTGTGAAATCTGAGGGACTAAAATAATCAATGAGAAAAAATCTGCGTCATCTGCGAAATCTGCGTGACAAACTAATATTCAGCGAGAAGAAAAAACCAGCGGAGAAGAAAAAGATCCGCGGGAAGAAAAACAAAAAAGCCTCAGAAATCTTTCGAAATCTGAGGCTCTTCATTGAAAGGAGGCGGCGACCTACTCTCCCGCATTGCATTGCAGTACCATCGGCGCAAGTGGGCTTAACTTCTCTGTTCGGAATGGGAAGAGGTGGAACCCCACCGCAATAACCACCTGATAATGGGTTATGACGTATTTGCACACAAGCAAAACATGAATAATGACAAATGAGAAATGTGAAATTCTACATTCCTGATACATTCAGACTGAACTACAGTTGAAACTATGAACTTTCTAAAGAAAGTGTTCGGGCAATTAGTAATGCTC